>CAACXI010000102.1_pt1 | contig 65540 bp, 61 predicted proteins | sample 2275891 | NCBI WGS metagenome assembly CAACXI01 (sample SAMEA5312484, study PRJEB27640) | indoor metagenome | biome: indoor environment; feature: controlled; material: polymer antistatic dissipative epoxy resin | place: Italy | collected 2014-05-27 | reverse complement strand
AGCACTTCTTCCATGCCGCAACCCCGACCAACCATCACCTCTGCCTGACGCAGATGGCCTATAATCTGCTCAGCCGTATAACGCTTCCTTGCCATTTATATGTCTCCTGTAAATTATCCATATTTTATCCGGATTCACTCCTGATATGGACTCATTTATAGGGGGCGGCTCAATCGTTTCGGCATCATCGGCAAAGGCCTTGAAGCGCTTTTTTTCTTCCGTGGCAAAGCGCAGCAGCAAGGTCTGGGCAATATCCACAACATCATCCCCGCGCATCCGCAATGGCGGCATAATAATTGGCAGGACGTGCAAGCGGTAGAATAAATCCTCACGCAAACGCCCCGACCGCATATCGGCCATCGGGTCGCGGTTGGTGGCGCAGATGATGCGCGCACTGCTATGGTCCAGTTGGCTGGCCCCGACGCGCTGGAAGGTGCCGTCTTGCAGATAGCGCAGCAATTTGGTTTGCATCAACGGATCCATATCGCCGATTTCATCCAAAAATAATGTGCCGCCATCGGCCATTTTTGCAGCCCCTTCGCGGTCCGATACCGCCCCGGTAAAGGCACCGCGGACATGGCCGAATAATTCGCTTTCCAACAAATCGCGCGGAATGGCGGCACAGTTCAGCGGGACAAAGGGACGGTCCGCGCAATGGCTGTGCTTGTGAATGGCTTGCGCGCAGTTTTCCTTTCCGGTGCCGGATTCCCCGGTGATAAAAACGGTGGCCGTGCTGAGGGCGGCGCTTTGAACCTGTTCGTACAGGTTGAGCATGACCGGTGATGTACCGATAAATCCGCCAAAATTGGTCGAGGGCTGGGGCGATGCCATCTGGTTTTTTTGGGCGGGGTTCGAAAACAGCATGGTATTTTTTCGGCTGTCCTGATCGGTTCGATCCTGCCCGGCAATGGCTTCGGGCAGGCTGGCATTTTTCAAATCGGTGACCAGCGACATGATCGTTTCATAAAGCCGCGCCAGACTGAACGGGCGTTGCAGCAGAACGGTGCGTTGCTTCAGGGCGACATTGCGGGGATCGGTTTGGGACGGAATGGTGACAATGACGGGGCCATGATAATGATGCGCGGAAAGGCGATCAACCGCCCACGCCGCATCCCCATCCGGCAAGGTAAAATCAAGCAGGACCAGATCGGGGCCTTGCTGCATCAGCGCATTTAAAAGGTCTTTTCCGCTATACACGCACCGCACGCTAATGCCGCGGCTTTCCAGATAGGGCATATACTGGGCGGCTTGCGAAGGGTTGCCCATCGCCAGTAAAAGGCGCGGTGAAAGTTCCGGCATGGCTGTTCTATCCTGTCGGTCTGTCGTTTCATCTACGTTAAACTAGCGCGTAGCATACTATCCTAACACGCGCGGCAAAATGGTGAGTACGCTTGCAGGTATGGGTGCAGTGCGGCAATAAAAAAGCCCGCTATAAAAGCGGGCTTTTTCGAAATCGGATCGTGCAGATCGTTTAGTTGCGGTTGCCCAGCAAGGACAACAGGAACTGGAACAGCATGATGAAATTAATGTAGAGGCTAAGGGCGCCCATCACAGCCATTTTGGAATTGGCTTCCTGACCATGCGATGCGCTGTAGGTTTCCTTGATGTTCTGTGTGTCCCAGGCAACAAGGCCGGTATAAACCAGAACGCCGATGCCGCTAATGACGAATTGCAGCATTGTCGATTGCAGGAACAAGTTGACGACCATTGCGATCAACAGACCAATCGCACCCATGACCATCAAACCGCCCAGACCGCTCAGGTCCTTTTTGGTTGTGTAACCATAGATGGATGTGGCGGCAAACATACCGGCTGTAATAAAGAACACGCGGGCAACGCTGGCTCCGGTATAAGCGAGGAAGATGGTGGCCATCGATACACCGAACACAGCCGAGAAAGCATAGAACAACGTGCGCAGCTGGGTTGCTGATTTACGTTGTACGGCGCGCGGGTTGAAGCCCAGGAAGATGAACGCCAATGGCGCGAACATCAAAACGAAAGCCAGCGGCGTTCCGAAAATAACCTGCATCAGGGCTTCGGATCTGGAAACGAAAAAGGCAACTGCCCCTGTCACGACCAGCCCGATTGCCATCGTGTTATACACGCTTTGGAAATGGGTCCGCAGACCGACATCATATGTCGAGGCGCGGGATACGGTTTGTGATTTAAAGTCGGGTTGCATAGTGTCTTCTTCTCCTTGAATTTATGACAGTGCAATATTCATATAAACTATTTTAACGGTAAATACAGTGATCCCCAAGCGAAAACGGACCGGGGAAAAAGGTTATATTGTGATGGGGCGAAAAATGAGCCTGAATCAAGCCCATGGATTGCGGTGACGGCCACCATGGGTGCGATTTAACCAGTCGGGCGCCCGCTCCCCCGATTTCTGGAAACGCGCATCATGCGCGGCGGGCGCGTGGGCGGCCAGTTCCGGGATGGGCGTTCCGGTCATTTGCGACAGCGCCTTGATCCGGCGTTCAATCGGCGGATGGGTGGCAAATAATCCCATAAACGGAACCGAGTTTTCGATGCACATCAGGGCAATATCATCGGTAGCCTGTGGAATGCGGTCGCGGCCCGAAATCCGCAGCAAGGCCCGCATCATGGCTTCTGGATTTCGGGTCAGTTCAACCGCCCCGGCATCGGCCATAAATTCGCGCGAACGGGACAGGGCAAATCGCGCCAGCAAACTGGCCAGATAACCCACGACCAAAATGGCGAGGACGGCGAAATACAGCAGGAATGAATTGCCGCGATTATTCCGGTTTCCCGCAGGGCGTGAAAACAGCAAACCGTAACGCAGATTGGACCACATCATCTGCGCCAGAAACCCGATCATCCCGGTAAAAATCACGCTGACCATTAACAAGCGCACATCGCGATTGATAATATGGGTCAGTTCATGCCCTAGAACGGCTTCGACTTCGTCTGGTTGCAACGCCGCTAACAGACCGCGCGTAACAGTGATGGCATAGGTTTTGTTATTCACGCCGCTGGCAAAGGCGTTTCGCGCATGGCTCTCAATAATCTCCAGCCGCGGCATGGTGATGCCCCGCGCAATGCAAAGATTTTCGAGCATATTATAGAGTTCAGGTTCTTCGGTGCGGGTCACGGGCTTTGAATGCGACACCATGCGGATCATGCTGGTTTGAAAAAACCACGCGACTGTAAACCAGATGGCAACGGCGGCGGTAATCAGTGGCCAATATTCAAAAACCACTGCATTTCCAAAATGAACGGGATCAGGGTGCGATCCCATGCCGCCTAAAACGGCCCCGCCACCCCACAGCATCGCCAGCAGGACCAGCGGGTAAAACCCCAGCAATAAGATGGAGCGCAGGTTGTTATTCCAGATATGGGTTTTTAAACCGACAGCACCGGTGGCCATGGGCGATTATCCCCCGAATTTGACCTGCGGCGCGGTGCGGACGGCTTCGGCTTCACCCGCGCCCAGTTCAAAAAATATTTCATCATGGAAACCAAATGGCCCGGCGATCAGGTTGGCCGGAAATTGCTGAATGGCGGTATTGTATTCGGCGGTGGCATTGTTGAAGAAACGGCGCGCCGCGGCGATCTTGTTTTCAATGTCACTCAGTTCAGCCTGCAATTGCTGGAAATTCTGGTCGGCCTTTAATTGCGGATAATTTTCCGCCACGGCGAACAAATTCATCAGGGCGCTGCCCAGCATTCCTTCGGCCTGAATCCGTTCGGTTCCCGCCGCACCCCCGCTATTTCCAGCGCGGCCTACCCGGGCGCGGGCTTCCGTGACGTTCTGGAACACGGATTGTTCGTGGGTGGCGTAACCCTTGACGGTTTCAACCAGATTGGGGACCAGATCAAAACGCTGCTTCAACTGGACATCCACGTCGGAAAAGGCGTTTTTGCGGGTCTGGCGCAGGGCGACAAGGCGGTTGTAAATGACGATCAAACCCAAAGCGGTCAGGGCCAGAAGACCAAGCACAATCCATAGTAAATCCATCGTCGCGTTCCCCTTCATAATTCATTTGCATATTAATTATAGGCTGTTAGGCGTGAAAGTGTATCAGAAAAACTCAGAAAACCTTCACAAAACCCCTAGAAAATTCATAGCATCGCCATGATTTTGCGGTATCTTTCCAATCTGCGGCGCAACCGCGCCCGAATTAACGCATGAAGAAAATAAAGATGAGCTGCACAACATCCAAACGATTTGCAGGAATGACCGCCACGGGTGCCGACTGGCGCATCGTCACGCGCAACCTGCTGGAAGCGTATGAAGCGGCCCCTGCGCCGCAGGCGGATTATAATCTCGGCTTTTTATATGTCAGCGATCTGCTGGCCGATGATTTGCCCGGAATGCTCGATCTGATCAAATCAGTCACCGGCATCCCGCATTGGACCGGAACAGTTGGTTTTGGCGTTTGCGGTAACGGGGTCAGCCATATTGATACTCCGGCGGCCTCTATGCTGGTGGGCTGTTTTGAAAAGGACAGCTTCCGCGTTTTCCCGCCCGTCGATCTGGTTTTAACCGCTGCCCGCACCCAGCTTGATCCGTGGCTTGATGCGCATGATGCCATGCTGACACTGGTTCACGGTGATCCGCAGGGTGAAGGCGAAGCGTCCTTGGTGATGGCGGCGCTGGATGCGTTGACGGGTGGTTTTATTGCCGGCGGTATGACGGAATCCCGCCGCGCCAATTTGCAGATTGCCGAAACGGTGGTTCATGGCGGCATATCGGGGGTGGTTTTTTCCAGCGATGTTGAAGTCGCCACCACATTAACCCAAGGCTGCGCCCCGGTTGGCCCGGTTCACACCATTACCCATGCCGAAGGCCATTTTATCGCCGAGCTGGATGGGCTGCGGTCCTTTGATGTCTTTGCCGAAGACCTGAAAAATATGGCCCTGCGCAGTGCCGGGGAAGATCCGGCCAGCGCCGCGATCACCGGGGCTGTCGGTCCCGATGAATACCAGCAGCTTGATCCCAGCGTGAAAAGCCTGTTTAGCGGCGATGTCCATGTTGCCTTCCCGGTTCAGGGCAGCGACCAGCGCGATTATCTGGTCCGCCATATTACCGGGCTGGACCCGGATAGCGGGATTTTAGGCGTCCCCAATACGGTCCAGACGGGGGAGCATCTGTTATTCGTCCACCGCGATGCCGATACCATGCGGTCTGACCTGATCCGCACCATGACCGATCTGCGCGACCGTTTAATCCGGGAACAGGGGCGTTGCGCGCCTCAGGGCGGGATTTATGTGTCCTGTGCCGACCGCGCCCGGAAACAGGGTGTGGGAAATGAAATGGCCCTGATCCGTAATGTACTGGGCGACATTCCCTTGGCCGGGTATTATGCCGGTAATGAAATTTCTAATCGGCGGCTTTACGGTTATACCGGCGTTTTGATACTGTTCCTCTGATCTCTTTCCTTTTAAAGGACTAAAAAATCATGATTCGTTCGTTTTTTGCTGCTGTTTTGATGGTTGGCGTGTTGATGCCGGTGATGGCTTTCGCACAAAGCGGGTCCGCTGGGAATGGCAAGGACTTGCCCGAAACACTGCAAAATCTGGCCGCCAAGGGCGCACAGATCCGTTATCTGGGCCGGGAAAAGGGGCTGGATGGCTGGATCGCCATTCATCAAGGGCAGGAACAATATTTCTACGCCACCCCCGACCGCGAAGCGGTGATGATGGGCCTGTTATTTGACCGGAACGGTAAATTAATGACAATCCGTCAGGTGCAGAACCTGCAAGACGGCAATGATCCGACCATTGAAAGCCTGATGGCGGCTGAAAACGCAGCCCCCGCCGATCCGTTGGCGGCGCTTCAGGAAGAACTGCAAAAACAGCAAACGCCCGCCAAGCCGGAATCCCGTTCCGAAAAACTGATGGCGAGTGTTGAGGGCAGCAATTGGGTCAGCTTTGGTAAAAACAAGGAAGCCCCGGCGATTTACGCCTTTATTGACCCGCAATGCCCGCATTGCAAGGCGTTCACGGCAGACATCCGCAAGGATTATCTGGATGCGGGCGTGATGCAATTGCGCGTGATCCCGATTGGTTTTGGTGAAGAAACCAAGGTGCAGGCCGCTATCCTGATTGCCGCCCCGAATGCCGAAGAATTGTGGTTCCGTCATCTGGATGGTGATCAAACCGCCCTTCCGGTGTCTGGCGATGCCAATAAACAGGCGGTTGAGCTGAATTTGGCCCTGATGCAGGACTGGAAGCTGGACGCGACGCCCATCATCGTTTATCGCTCTGCCAAGGGTGATGTGAAGATTGTCCGGGGCCGCCCGAAAAATCCGGCGGATATCCTCAACGATCTGAAACCGTGATTTAAACCAAAGTGAGAAGTCTATGATCGACCAGCGGACCCAATTTCTGATTCAGGTCCTTGAAAAAATCGGCGGACCGCTGACCGCCGCCGTGACCGTGTTGCCCGCCGATGGCGATAACACGCCAAAAGATGCCAAGCGCGTGGCGGAATTGCTGAACCGCTCGGTCCAGCTGGGGTTATCCGTGGCCGAAGGCATGAATGTCCGTGACGAAGCCCAGGCCGATGGCGTTCATCTGGCCCTGGCCGCGTTTTCATCCCCGCTGATTGCCGGACAATATATGTTAACGGGCCGGGTTCCGGGGGATCTGGAAATTCGCCGTTTATCGGGCGCGTTACAGGCCGTTTTGACCTTTGCCGATACATTTACCCCGGCGGCGGACAGCACGCTGCGGCTTGAAAATATTGATGCCGGATCGACCCCGGCGGATGAATCCCTGATCCATATCCAGATGCTGACCGCCTTTGGCCCGGTTTTTCAGGTTGTGGCCGCCTATGCCTTTGGCCGTCAGGAAAACAAGCTGATTCAGGATATTGCCGGGAAGCTGGTGGACCGCGCCGAAGCCATGCGCGAACAGATTTTTGGCAATAATTTGCCGCAAAAAACCGCCCGGCAGGTCGATCTGGTGCTGTTGAAGGTTCTGGGCGGGCTTTATGCCTCGGCCCATGCTTCGGAAACCCAGCGTTTGATGAGTTTGGGGGACGCCGCGCGCAATGCCAGCGGGGCGACCGGGATTTCAATGGATTCCGTCTGGGCGGCCTTTGACAAAAGCGCGGAAATGGCGCGCATTGTCGCCGAACAGATCGTCCCTCCCGAAAAATCCGGGGAGCAGAGTGTCAAAACATCCTCTGGCCCGGGTCTTAAGGCCGTCCCGCCCGCACCCGTGGCACCGCCAACCCAGCCCGAAAAGCCTGACCAGGCCGCCAATCCAATGGCCTTTTTCGCCCAGAAAAAGACCGCAGACGGGGCCGAGGAATAGGATTTCAGAGGTTAATACGAAAACTGGCATCCGCCCCGGCAAATGTGTAAGCTGTGGCCGGATGAGTTCTTTGGGCGTAACAGGAAGATCGAAATAGCATGGCTGGAATGAATATCCTTGCGGCTTGCCTGCTGATTGCGGCACAAACCTATTCCATCCCCCCGGCGGTTCTGCTGGGGATTTATCAGGTGGAAGGTGGCCGGATCGGGCAGGAAGTCGGCCCGAATAATAATGGCAGTTATGACCTTGGCCCGATGCAGATCAATACGGTCTGGGTTCCCCAACTGGCTGGGGAATGGGGCGTGCCGGAATCCACCGCCAAAAAATGGATCCGCGACGATCCTTGCACCAATGTCGGCGTTGCCGCGTGGATTTTACGGCGGAATCTGAACGAAACGGGTGATTTGGCCCGGTCGATTGCCAATTATCATTCCAAAACCCCAACAATTGGCGGGGCGTATAAGCGCAAAGTAGTCGGGTCAATGCAGCGCCACGGCTTGCTGAAAACCGACTAACCCTTCAGATTTTCATTTGGGTAACCCCCCGCGCATTGAAAAAGGCCGCTTGTTCTGGTCCACCGGACAGGATAATGTGATTTGCGATTTCGGAACGTTCCGCCAGATTTGGTAAAACAGGCTGAAATCACATCAAAATTTGCATGAACATTCGTTTATTTCAAAGGGTCTTGATAGCCATGCTTCGCTCTCAGACAATATTATTGTCCAGCCTGACTGCCGTCCTTGCCCTGGCCGCCTGTGCGCCTGGGTCAACCTTAAGCAAAAGCTATAATCCGCAGATTGTCGCATCGCCTGACAAGGCTTCGATGCTGCTGGCCGAAGCCGCAGATCGTGCGTCTGTTGCGCTGGAAACGCTCGCGGCTGTTGAACAATCGCGCTCTCCGGGCATTGCTGTCGCACCGATTGCTGACGCACCGGCGGAACTGCGCCGTGCAATGACCGTCAACTGGGTTGGCCCGGTTGAACCGATTGGGAAAACACTGGCTGATCGCGCCGGTTACGGCTTCTCCGTTGTTGGCGATCCGCCACCGGTTCCGGTTGTCGTTTCGGTTGATGTTGAAAACAAGCCGGTGATCGATATTCTGCGCAGCATTGGTTTGCAACTCGGCCAACGTGCCGATGTGAAGGTTGATGCCGCCCGTAAACTGGTCGAAATTCACTACGCCCCTGTTACTGGCGTCGGAGGGTAAGGCCCGATGACGACAATCCGGTTCCGCAAGCTTCGTTTTTTCAGTGTCCTGGCCTGCACGCTGTTGCTGACAACGGCGCCGGTCTTTGCTGCGCTTAGCGATGAAGAGGGCAACCCGCCTGTTCCGCCAAGCCTGATTTCCTTGGAAAAAGCCGAACCTGTCGTCAAGGCCAAGAAAAACCCTGATGGCACTGGCGGATTGCCGTTCAATATCCGTGAAGAAGCGATCCGCGAAGCGGCGTTGTCCTATGGCGCGCGCGGTGGTCTGGCGTCACGCACGTTTGATATCCGCAAGGAACTGGATGCTACCTCATCCTATCTGGATAAGGTTTTTGATTTTTCGCAATTGCTGATCCCGGCCCCATCGGGACTGCTGATTGAGCCGCCAATTATTTCCGCCGATGAAAATGCGCTGATTATCGGCGCGGGTGGTCAGGAAGCCGCAGTCGCGGACCGGATTTATAATATCAATGCCAATGCGAAGATCGTTTCGGCTGCACGGTTGTGGCAGAACTATCTGGAACGCGACTGGGGCGAAGTGACCCCGCCACCGGATATTTTGCTGCCGGAAACAAAGCTTGAACGCGATGCATGGATCAAATATGTCCGCGAAGGCTGGGAAAAGGGCGTTGAACAAGCCAATGAAATTTTCCAGGACGATCTGCTGCAATTAACCGCAGATTATCAGGGCATGGTGCGTTACCGCGTTCTGCTGACCCAGAATATGATTTCCCCGCCTTATGCGATGCAGGTTGACCGTGGTGTCACCGGTGGTGGGAACAGTATGCGTGTTGGTGACCGTGCCGTTCAAATTACCGGACGTCCTGAATTCAGACCGGGGGCAGATCAATGGCAGCCCGCAAGCCGGTAAGTCTTGCCAAGGGTGCGGATAACCATGCCGTCACCTGGCCCGATGAACCACCCCGCTTTATCGAAGAATCCATCGACCCGTTTTTACTGTGGTCGGTAAAAAAGGGCGCTTCCGATATCACCTTTCAATCTGACCGCCCGGTTTATCATGAACTGGACGGGGTTCTTTATCCCGGAACTTACCGGGCGCTGGATGCCGCCGATATGGCTGCGATCTTACAAAAAATCTATGGCCCCGAAGCTCAGGCGCGTCTGGCGTCCGGGAATGATCTCGATTTATCTTATGAGGTAAGGCCCGACCGCTATACGCGGATTCGTTTCCGGGTCAACATCACGGCTGTTTTGTCCCGTGGCCGCGATGCGGCACAAGTGACGATGCGGGTTCTGCCCAATGAACCGCCGACGATGAAGGATTTGAATATCGAAGACGATATTATCCGCAACTGGGCACCGCGTCAGGGCATGGTGATTGTGACCGGGCCAACGGGGTCGGGAAAGACAACGCTGCTGGCCGCCGGGAACCGGATGATTTTGGAACGCCCGCATGGGTGCGGCAAAATGCTGACCTATGAAGCGCCGATTGAATATGTTTATGACGTTGTAAAATCGCCGCGCTCCCTTGTGGCGCAAACGGAAATTCCACGCCATTTGCCTGATTTTGCCAAGGGCGTCCGGAACGCCCTGCGCCGCAAGCCGCAGGTTATTCTGGTCGGTGAATCGCGGGATAAGGAAACCATTTCTGCCTCGATTGAGGCGGCGCAGACCGGTCACGCTGTCTATACCACGACCCACACCACCGGGGTGGCCGCGACCGTTCAACGGATGGTCACGACGTTTGAACCCGGCGAACGCTCCGAACGGGCTTATGCGCTGATGGAAACATTACGCATGATCGTGACGCAGGTTCTGGTTCCGAAAAAGAACGGCGGGCGGATGGGTGTGCGCGAATGGATGCGCTTCCCGGATGAGGTCCGCGAAAAGCTGATGGATATGGATTATATCGAATGGCCGCCAACCATCCAGCGGATGATCCCGAATTACGGGCAGACCATGGGCACGTCCGCGGCCAAGGCGTTTGATGCCGAACTGATTGACCGCCGCTGGTATCTGATCCTGACCTCCAGCACCGGGGCCGGGACCTAGGAATTCAGCCAGATTGGTGTTAGGTTTGGTGTTAGGGTTTTATCAACCTGCTGCACGGTACAATCAATCGGCTATCCCACTAGAGTGAAAGACCGCAAATGGTTCAGGACGCAATCGAGAATCATAATGAGAAGGTAAACTGGCACTGGCGCAATACCATGCGCACGGTGCGGTTTTTCAATCTTGATGCCCGTGCCGGGTTGCCGTTTTTCTTTCTGATTATTTATGCCCGCCCGATTACTCTGTTTGTAACCATTTTGGTGACTGCGGTTTTCTGGTTTGTGGAGCGCAAGGGCCTGACCTTCCCGTCAGCTTTGCGGGCGTTTCGTGTCTGGCTGGTTGGCTATGACCGTCCGGGCTGGATTTCCCTGCGCCGCCGCCGCATGAAGGATTTCGGTTAACCCCCCTTACTTTGCGCTTTTTTTAACTTCAGCCTTTCCGGGACAAATCCGCACGCTGGACGGGTTGGGGGATTGTCATTTCCGGGGCTTCCCATTAATGTCTGTGCAGGTTTTTTCATTTTCAGGACCGCATCCGCAAGACCGGTTCAAGGGGCTTATTTCATGTCGCAGCTTAATACTGTTTCAGCAAAAAAATTGATGGGTCATGTATCGGGCTTTGCCCTTGCTGTGGCTGGCGTTGCGATTTTTTCTACGGCCGCACAGGCTGGTTTTGAATGGACCCCGCCGGTAAAACCTGTGGCCGCGCCCGTGGCACAAACAGACGGTGCGTTGATGCCTGAAATGCCGGCCATACCCCGCGATCACGTTGAAACAATTGATATGACAGCGGCCGTCACCGCCGCACCAGAAGCGCCGGTTCCGGCTTATGTTCCGGCCCATAGTCCAGTATCGGCCCCGGCATCGCCGCTTTTGCAGCCAGCGCCACACATTCCATCCAACCCATTCCCAGTTGCAGCACCCGTTGAAGATGCCCCGCGCGCGCCTGCCCGCACGCTGGCACCGGATACAATTTCATCCGCGCCGCTGGCCAGCTCCACCCCTTCCCCATCATCTTCGGCCTATGAAAACGCCGAAGGGTTTGGCAGCGATATTCCGCTGGCCCTGGCCATGCGCCAGATTGTGCCTGCGCAATTTGCTTACGTCTTTTCCGGTAATGTCGATCAGGGCACACGCGTGACCTGGAATGGTGGTAAGCCATGGAATGATGTTCTGGCCGATGCCATCCGTCCGCAAGGTCTGGATCTGTCCGTGTCGGGCCAGACGGTTCGCGTTTTCCCGCAAGGTCAAATGCCTGTTGCGGCTGCCCCGCTTTCGGCGTCCGCATCGAATGCGCCAATGCTGACCGGCATTTCCGATGATGCATCCGCAGGGTCCGAACCGGCGCGCGAAGTTTATGTCCGCCGTAATTCGTCATCGGGCCCCGTTCCTGCTGAACGTGCCCCCGGCGAACCGGCTGTGACAACGGCGAACACACCGGTGGTTTTGACGGCGGAATCCGTTGCCAATAAACCAAAGGAAAAATCGAGTTTCTGGTCGCATTTCGGTCTGGATTCCAGCGATACGACAACCATCCGCAACGAAGATAAAACGGTAACCCAACCAAGTGTTGCTGCGCCGAAAGCTGCTGCTGCTGTTGATGCCGCCGCTGCACCGGCTTATGTGCCCCATACCCCATCTGCATCGGGTCAGGGCCAACTGGTTTCTGAAATGCACGATTCACAAATGTATGAATCACAAATCAACGAACCTTTATCGTTGACCAGTGCGCCTGTCGCTGCCGAAAAAATTTCGACGGCTGGCAATCCATACATGATGAATTCCTGGCGCGCTGAAAAGGGCGATTCCTTGCGCAATGTTTTGCAGGGTTGGTCCGATAATGCCGGGGTTCAATTGCAATGGTCCGCACCGGCTGATTATGTTTTAGCGGAACAGGTCCGGATTCAGGGCAGCTATACCGATGCCCTGGGTGAAGTGCTTGGTGCTTATGATGAAAACGGTCCGCGTCCATTGGGCCGTTTGCACCCGAATCTTCCGGCTGGTCCATCCGTCCTGATTATCGAAGCGTCGAACAACTAATCCCTTACAGGAAGTTGGCCAGGCTTAACTGGCTGACCAACGCTGTCACCCGGTAACTGGCTTCCAGCTGGTTGCCGAGCGCCTGAATCTTGACGGCTGCCTCGTTCAGATCAACGTCCTCAATATTTGAAATCGTGTTCAAGAGCACGTTCTTCTCCGTCTTATGCGCGGCCTTCACATCGTTCAGCTGAACCGATGCGGTGCTGAGTTTGAATGTTTCCAGATCCAGCTTGTCAACGGCGGCGGTCAGATTTTTGGCCATGTCATTAAAGACGGCAAAGAACATTTTCTGCTGTTCCTCATAATCCGCACCCGGCGCAACATCCAGATTGGCAATATTTTTCATGGCCGTCACGGTGGCGATAATATCTTTGAAGGCTTGATTGTCGGCCTTCAACGTGTAATTCACCTCAACCGTTTCATCGGCGCGAACATAAACGGATTTCGCATCTTTCAATGATCCGGATAATCCCATCGTGACGTCAGGAATATTGCGGTAGCGCGAGATGTATTCCTCGGCAATCGTCGCATTGGGTGGTGTCACGGTCAGTGTTCCTGCGGACCATTGCGCGTTCAAATCGGCATAATACGCATCAAGGCTGCCGCTATCGATCAATGGCTGGGTTGATGTATCAGACCCGGCAAAGATATAGGCATTGGCATCCTGTAAATTCAGGGTATCGACAATAAAATCATACGCGTTATCGGCCAGACGGCGGATGGAATCCAGTTCGACCTTGCCTTCTTGCGTCTGATTGACGATGGCATCCAAAACGTAATTGGCCTGTGTCTTCACGCCGTCGATCCCCGTCATCATCAATTGGATGCGTGTATCGGCCCGTTCAATATTTTGCAGATAGGAATCCAGTTTTTGGAAATCCGCGCGGGCGCGCTGGGTGGTGATCCCGTCAGTGCCAAGACCTTTAAAATCCTGCGATTTCTTTCCGCTGGAAATCTGGGTCTGCAACGTCCCAAGCTGAAGCTGAAGATTTTTCAGCCGCCCGATTTGATCCTGTGTCTGTCCCAGTGTTGAAATAAAAGTCATTGCTTATTCTCCTGACACTTTAAAAATCTAGAACGCGTTGAGAAGTGTGTCGAACATCTCATTCAGTGTTGATATGGTTTTGGCCGAAGCCGCATACGCGGTTTGAATCACAATCAGCTGCGCCAGCTCTTCATCCAGATTGACGCCCGATTCATCGGTAAATTGACGTTCAATCAATTCGCGGTAACTCGTTTCGTCTTTTTTCCGCGCATCGGCGGAGATGGCATCTGATGTTTGTGCCGCAACCATCTTTTGCGAATAATCGACAATCGAAACAGATGCTGCGATTTGCGTTAATACATTGGCGCCGGGACCCAGATTGGCGGTCCGGAATGGAATGTTATCAACCCCGGTCACGGGATTGGCTGCACCAAAAATACTTTGCACGACACTGGTTCCGCCCGCGTTGAAGATCGCCCCGTCAATCAGACGGATATCACCGCCGAAACCCGGACCGGGACGAATATTCAAACGACCGTTCGCCGGATCGATGGAGGCCTGTAATCCCGGCACAGCATTCAGCTTGGCCAGTAATTCAACCTCTGTATCACCCGGATCAATACTGATCCGGACCAGATCGTTCTTGCCAACCTGAACATCGAAATAAGGTGAAACAGCTTCGGTTGTTCCGGCAGTTAGGCCCAGATAGGCCAGACCAGTCGTGCCCATATTGCCTTCACCAATTTCGACATCGTATTGCGATTTAATAATCAGCTGGCCGAACTGGTTCAAGGATGCGGTTGCTTCTGCCGGGGTCAGACCCATGGCGGTCGCAAAAATCTCATTGTTCAAATAGCTGACCAGGGCCGCCGCACCACTGGCCGCAGGCGGAACAGGATAGGCTGCATCCACGGCCGTTAAATCAATCGTCTGGGAAACACCATCGATGCTGACTGTGAAATCATCCAGCAAAGGCGGGCCAGATATGGGCAGGTATGGATGATTTGGCGCGGCGTTCAGGGCCACGTTATTGGACAGCGTACCGATGCTGACCTTGCCAACCATTTGGGCCTGCGGGTTAAGGCCAAAGGTGTTTTGCAACGTGGCGGGTGCATTGGTGATATCGACGGTGCCTTGGGCCTGTAAATATTCATACTGGCCAAACCCGAATTCAACAACGCGGCGCAGGAATTCGCTGGACCCGTCCTGAACGGTCACACCGGTCAGGGTCGAATTGCGCAGCAAGGATGGATTATCAAGGATCGCCTGATTCACCTGAATCTGGGATGCAAAGCCAACATAGGGCACCGGGGTCAATGGGCCGGGCGGGTTGAGGATTGGGGCTGTATCCGGTGGAATGGCGCCTGTTGAATCGGTGAACAGGCTGATCCCTTGCGCGTCCATGCGCAGTGCGAGCTTATGCGCGACCTCGTCCAGCTGGGCCTGATATTGCGGCAGGGTGGAATCCCGCATCGCCAGATGCGCGCCAATCTTTCCGCCAACACCGGTGGCGGTGATATCAAAGGCCGTCACATTCACAGCCGGGTCACCGCCGACATAAATCCCGCCAGCGCTTTCCGGATAATAAGACGTTGGATTTACGGGTGCGGATTTAAAGAAAAGCGGCGTGGCCGTTTCATCCGCCAGTTGCTGGCCCTGCTTTGTTTGAACAACCAGAACGCCATCACCACGGGTGAAGAAGCTGATCTCAATTTCTGAGGACAGGTTTTTGATTGCGGCATCGCGCTGGTCTTCCAACGCCGCCGTGGTCCGGCCCAAGGCCAGATTGGATTTAATTTCCTTGTTCAGGTTAGCGACCTGCTGCAGCAGGGAATTGGCGGTATCGACGCTGGCGCGCACGGCGTCCTGCGCGTCATTGCGCATTTGGGTCAACAGGCTGGAAAAATCATTCAGTTTATTGGCGACCGCGCTGGCCTTGGTCACGGTTTCTGCCAGTTGCAGGGCATTATCGGGCTGGTTGGACAATTCGCTGAACGAATCCCGCAACCGGGCAATTTCTGCCGCAACGGATAATTCCTTGTTCGACGCGCCGTGAAATTCCTGGATGGAGTTAAGGTAAGAGGTCTGGACGCCCAGATATTCTGTCGCGCTCACTTGTGTCCAGACGTCACGCTGTAAATACATATCCACGCTGCGGATCACCGCGCTGCTGCGGACTCCGGCGGATTGCCCCATGATAACAGAGGTTTCCTGCGGCATAATCTTGCGGGAATAACCGGGTGTGGAAACGTTTGAAACGTTGTTGGAGATGACGTCCAGCTGCTTCTGCGCGACACGCAGACCGGATAACGCGGCATCTAATCCTGAAATCCCCATAATTTTTTCATCCCTATCACTGTGCAGTTTTTGCCCACATGGTGCGTGGACAAGCCTTTAACAGGATTACTCTTGCAAGGGGGATGCCAGAGGGGGTGCAGGGAAACGCAAAAGTGATTATTTGCCGATGGATGGGGTTTTATTGCTGAGATTGGTGATTTTTTCCTGACGTTCACGGAGTTTCATTTCCAGAATCATCGAAATCAGCATTTCCCGACGCAAGGCTGCATCCAGCTTGTCACGATCCGCCATAATGCGGATGCCCTGCAAAACAACGCCCATCCGCGCCACGTTGGCTGGACCGTTGTACAGATTAATCATAAAGGCCGGGTCCTGAAACATCTTCTGGGTCAGAATGTCCATCTGGGCGAAATAGCTGGGGTTTGCCCCGATCAATTCATTGATATCGCCCGCGGGCACGCCAATATTTTGCATCACCTGATGGAGTTGGGTCGCGGATAGCCCCGTCCCTGATGCACGCATAGCGGCCAAAGTTGTAAAGCTGTGCCGCGCAACGCCACGCACCGCGCTCAGCATCCGGGTGTTATGCAATTCACGGAATGTGCCATAAGGGACAAGCGATGACTTTTGAATGCTTGGCAGCGTTTCATGGGAGAAAAGGTTTTTTGCCAAAGCCAGAATATCTTCTTCATCCGCGGTGGGTGCGCCGCCATCCGTAAAGTCCAGATCCAGCGTCAAATGGCGTTCCAGCGTTCCGCGGTAATCAATATCCTTATGCTTCCGCGTTGAAGCTCCGGAATTACAAAAACCGGCCGGGAAGTCCATATTATTGTCGTTCACGTCACAATAGGTGGTCTTGAACTGGGCCATGCGCGACATCGAATCGGCATAGGGTCCCCAGGCAGAAGAAACGTTGGCATTCAGTAATTCCCGCTTTTGCAGGATGGAGTTCATGGCCTGTGCGTTTTGTTCAATCTGGTATTTAGAAACAGCCGTGCCGCGTGCCAGGGTGCCAAAACCGCAAACCTGTTCGCTGGGGTGATAATCGCGGTGTGCGATGGCGGCTGTTGTCGCGAAAAGCCTTTGTGTTTCCAATTGATGTTTGGCATCAAAGAACGTGCCCAGAATATGCAATTGCTGGATCATGGTGACCGACATTTGTTCGGTCATCATACGGAACGCATCGGCATAATTGCTATTGGTTAAGGCCTGAATGGCAGCATCGAAGGCCCCTTGGTCCTGGGGCGGGACAACAGGCGTATTATCCTGCAGATTAATACGCAGGCAGAATTGGACCCCCGAGCTGAACGTCGCGCAGACATTGATACCACGGTCGCTGATGTCGCCAGTGGTTGTGGCAAGGAATGTATTTGACACTGGCCCTGCGGCCGCAGTGCCATCCGCGGTTAAAGTGACCGCCGTCCCGAGGATCGTCCCATCCGGGTCGGACCCTGTGGCAGTGACAGCACCGGTCGTGGTATTGACCGTGATGGCAATTGTGGCCGTATCCGTATCGTCCCAGTCACCGGGTTCCGGTATGCTCACCGTCAAAACATTGGTAATCGTTGCGGGCGGGCCCGGTAAGACCATGATATTGGTTACAAACGCGGATGTGTACTGCGTATGTGACACGGGATTGGCGGCGCCGTTATGTGTCAGGTAAACATCCCGCGTATCACCGGGAATTCTGCCATAGGCTGAAACATCGGCTTGGGTTACGACGGCTGTCGCAGCGCCAGCCGGGGTCGGCGCAGAGAAAAACAGGCCTGCCAGAATCAGCGCCGCCAGACACGCCCGATGGGGCATGACGGTTTTTAGAAATCGTCTGGCGTTCGTCCTGATCACGGCGTGTCTTTCATCCATATTGGCACTTATTACAGGTTTTTTACTTCAGGCGGTTCACTTCGTTCTGAACAGCTTCCTGTGCGCGCATCAATTGCAGTTCCAAAATAATCGACAACATCGCTTCGCTTCGTAATGTACTCTTAAAGCTGTCACGGTCTTGCATCAGGCCGATCGCTTGAATGGCGACCCCCTTCCGGGCCACGTTCGCCGGTTTGTCGTAAAGATCGACAAAGAAAGACGGACGCTGGAGGAGAGTTTTTGTTAAAACTTCCATCTGGGCGTAATAGCTGGGGTTTTCGCCGATGATTGCTCTGGCATCTGCATTTGAAACACCCAGCTCCTCCATCATGGCTTCCAGATATTGTGATGTTTGTGCGCCCGGCGTTGCACCACTGGATTTCATCGCGGCAATCGCCTGGAAAGAGTTTTCGGCAACACTGCGTTTCGCAACAATAGAACGCAGTGCCAGATAAACCTGCTGGTTGCCTTCTTTATTCTCCAAAAGAGCTTTCGGGATTTGTGGGAAAATATTGTGCGAATAAAGGTTCGCTGACAGGGCCAAGACATCTTCCTCATCCGGCGTTGGTGTCGCGCCATTGCTGAAATTCAGGTTCAGGGTCAACGGTGCGGCAATTGTCCGGCTATAATCAATATCCTTGTTCTTACGCGCTTGCTGGACACCGCCGTTACAAACGGGTCCTAACTCTCCGTTATTGTCGTTCTGGTCGCAATAGACGCGGCGGAATTGATCAACACGCCCTTCCAGATCTTCTTTCGGGCCTTCCGAAGCGTTCGAGTTGGCGTTCAGTAATTGGCGCTCACGAGAATGTTTTGCCATCACAAGCGCTGTCAAATCGGCATTCCGGTCGGAAGATGCAAGGCTGCGCATACTTGTCCCGATCGTGCAGAGCCCTTCGCTCGGGGAATAATCCTTATGGGCTTGCGCGGCAAGCTCCTGATAAAGACGCTGGGTTTCCAACTGATGTTTTGCATCAAAGAATGTTCCGACGATTTCCATCTGCAGCATTGCCACGGATGTTAACTGCTCTGCCATAAGCTGCATGGCTGGCAAGATGTGTTCTTTGAAATAGGTTTCGATCATCCATTCCTGATGCTCTTGGAATTCGGTGCTGACATGGTCCATGACGTCGGATGCGCGTGCATCGGTGTTCATGTTGACCTGATTCACAATCTGGACCGTCTGTGCGGCGTTGGGCATATCGGATACGCAATAATACGCGTGTGCAGACGGGGATGCGAACAGGATCATCGCAGCGACCGCGCCACCAAAAGCCAGTGATGTTTTCCGCAGCAAGGATGGGCGCTGCGTCATTGGCGCGGCATCGCTTTTCTTGATCTGGTGCTGAAGCATCGTTTTAAACCCCATCTTGTATTCGGTCATGGTCATTCATTTAATCTTTCAAGCGATTAAGCTGGTTCAGTACAGATTCCTGTGCGTCTTGTAATTCAAGTTCCAGCCAAACCGAAATCATGGCTTCGCTGCGGATTGTGCTTTTAAACAAGTCACGTTTTTGCATGATAGAAAGGCCGTGAAGCGCGACGCTTTTGCGCGCAATGTTTGCGGGGCGATCATACAGCCCGACATAAAATTCGGGGCGCTGAAACAGGGTTTTGGTCATGATCCCCATTTGCGCATAATAACTTGGATTGTCACCGATAATCGCCAGTGCATCTTCGTTCGGAATACCGGTATCTTCCAGCAGGGCTTGGAGATATTTAGTGGAATCGGAATTGGCTTCCCCGCGCGTCTTCATTGCCGCAATCGCCTGATAAGATTGTTCGGCGACGCTTCGCTGGGCAACCAGCGAGCGTTGGCTGAGATAAAGCGCTTGGCGGTCGGGATCCCCTGCAAGGCGTGCCTTCGGAATGGCCGCAAAAACATCGTGCGAATAAAGATGTGATGACAGGGCCAGAAGGTCTTCTTCTTCCGCGGTGATTGTGTCATCTGAAAAATTAATGTTCAGCGTGTCCGGCGCCCCAAGGGTACGCGTATAATCAATATCCTTGTTCTTACGCAATTGATCGACAGCGTTGCCGCAAATGCCATCCAGCTCGCGATTATTGTCATTTCTTTCGCAATAGACGCGGCGGAACTGTTCAATCCGGCCTTCCAGATCTTCCTTCGGCCCTTCTGATGCGTTGGTGTTGGCGTTCAGGGATTGCCGGCCAATAAAATGGCGCGATAAATGCAGGGCGGTTAATTCAGCATTGCGGTCGGATGACGCCAGGCTGCGGATCGATGTGCCGATGGTACAAAGCCCTTCGCTGGGCGTGTAATCCTTTTGGCTCTGCGCCGCCATGGTCTGGAACAGGCGTTGAGTTTCAAGCTGATGCTTGGCGTCAAAGAACGTGCCAATGATCATGAATTGCTGTAGCGCTGTTGCCGTCAGCTGTTCCGTCATCATCTGCATCGACGGCAGAAATGTATCCTCCCACAGATCCATCATCCATTCGCGGTGATCCTCAAATTCTTCGGTCACATGATCATTAATCTGATCCCGGAACTCGGAATCGGTATGGTCATTAATCTGCTGGATAATATCATCCGCTTGCGGGCTATTTTGCGTGGAATCAGACGGGCAATAAGCGGCATGGGCCGGGGTTGCCAAAGGCGGCATTGCGACAAAAAATAGGCACAAGGCGGCAATCACCACTTTGCGGGAAGACATCGCAATGCGACCCCCCGAAGAGTTTCTAAAGTGAACTGCCATACTTATATATAAGCCCCGCATTACCCGCATTGAACGTAAACGTCCCCCATTTTAACATACTCTGCGCTCAAAAGTATATTGTTTGGTCCTGTTTTAAGGGGCGCGACAGGTCCAAGATGACATAATTAGAAATCACGAGTGAAGGAAATTTTAACGCTTGGTAGGCAGAGTTGATACTGGTAGATTCAGACAGCACAACAACCCTTTACTGGGCTTTTCGAAAATCCATGGCCGAAACACAAAGAAATTCATCGAATCCACGTAACCCAGCGGGAAATCCGCGCCGCCTTCGCCCGTCAGGTGAACAGGCCGGTGCCGCGCCAGCGGGTGAGAAAATATCACCCGAGGCCTTGAAGGGGCTCGGCACGGTTGTGGTTCGCAACCAATATTATAAAGACGGTTACCGGGCACTGCTTAAACTGGCCTTGCTGCAAGGCGTTGTCATTGTCGCACTGATTTTTGCTATATTTTTCGTAATTCATACGAACCAGCCTGAAAACCGCTATTTTGCAACCACAGAAGACGGGCGTCTGGTCCCGATGATTGCGCTGAACCAGCCAAACCTCAGTGCGCCAGCCCTGATGTCTTGGGTTGCACAGTCTTCGACAGAAGTTATGACCTTTGGCTTTAACGATTATCGTCGGCGTTTGCAGGAATCCTCGCGGAATTTCACCCGACGCGGCTGGGAAAGCTTTACACAAGCGCTGCAGCGTTCCCGTATTATCGAAATGGTTGAGGCAAACCAGCAGGTTCTGTCCGCTGCTCCGCGTGGCGCACCGGTTCTTCAATCCGAAGGTCTGGTCAATGGGCGATACCAATGGACGGTTCAGTTACCGCTGATTGTGACGTATCAATCGGGGTCGACGCAGCGGCAGGATAAGCTTCTGGTCACCGTTGTTGTCGTGCGCGTTCCGCGTCTGGAAAGCCCGAATGGCGTTGGTATCGAACAGTGGATCGCTGTTCCGGGATAGTTTTTCCTCTTTCGGCGTGGCGGCTTTACACAATCTGTCCATACCGTTAAGGTGTTTCGGATAATATAACCGGGATTCCGGTCATTCATTTTGGTTAGGTCGGGGTTGGGGCAATAATGAAAATCTGCCGCGTATTCACAAAAAATTTAACGCTGTCCGTTGTGGCGCATCTTCTGCTTGGTGGCGCTTTTGCCGGTGGATTCTTGCTCTCTGCGGCAACGATCCCCGCCTTTGCGCAGGAAGAAACGCTGGCACCGCGTCCTCCGGTTGTCCCATTGGGGAATCCTGAACCGGAAATGAGTTCGGCACTGCCCGATGGCGGCACAATTGAGCCACGTTCGCCGGGCATGGAACTCCCCGTGAATAGCCTGCTTCCTGGTGCGGCTGGTGCGCCGGGCACAATCGGAGCGCTTCCAGAAAAAACGCCGGAAGAAATCGAAAGTGAAGTGCGTGAAGATGCATTTAACGCTGCATTGACAGGCATTCTGCCGCTTGAGCCAAATGAAATTCGTAAAGTGTTGAAGCGTTATGATCAAACGCAAGAAGCCTCAGAAATTCCAATTTATGACTACCCTCAGCCGCAGGTTGTTGTAAAAAATGTTTCCCTTGATCCGGGTGTCAGCCCGGTTGAAATCAAGGTGGCAACCGGTCATGTGACAACATTGAATGTTGTTGATATTTCAGGGGCGCCCTGGCCGATTCAAGATGTGACCTGGGCTGGAAATTTTGAAATCGTTCAGCCGGAAGAAGGCGGTCATGTGATCCGCATCACCCCAATGTCGGAATTTGCCTATGGCAATATTTCAATCCGGATGCTGGAATTAAAAACCCCGATCACGTTCGTTTTAAGGGCGCATCGTGACGAGGTTTATTATCGCATTGATGCACGTCTTCCGGAGTATGGCCCCATGGCCAGACCGCCAATTATTGATGGCGGCATTACGATTGCGGCCGGAAACCCTTCTATGACGGCGGTTTTGGATGGCGTTCCACCGGACCAGGCGCGTAAAATGGAAGTGACCGGGGTCGATGGGCGCACAACAGCGTTCAATTATAATGGCATGGTTTATGTCCGCACGCCGTTGACCCTGTTGTCACCGGCTTGGTCAGGATCGATTAAATCCGCCGATGGAATGAATGTTTACACGCTTGAAAAGGCGCCGGTTCTTTTGCTGTCTGATCAGGGACGGATGGTGCGGGCCAGATTGAGCGAAAAGGATGCCAAAAATGACCAATGATCAGAATGACGATTTTCTTGAAACCGGCGATCTGGATGCTGATTCTGGATTTGAAGATTTTGAAACCGGCAAGATGTCTTTGGCAGATGCCTGGAAAACCAATCCAATGGTCAAAATTGGCGGCGTTTTAGGCGCAGTCGCTGTGATTATTGGCGGCATTATGTTGTTTGGCGGCGAATCCGTCCCAGTTTCGCCGTCAGTGATTGCGGGTACCGGTAAAGACGTAAAAGAAGCGCCGGGTGGTAAGGTTAGCGATACCTATCGCAGCGCGCTTGAAGATATGAATGCGAAATCTGCGGAAGACGCCCTTGTTTCGGGAACCAGTTCTTTGCCAGTGCCCATTGGACAGGCGCGCGGTAAAGTGATGCCAGATACAAATAAAGTGAGCGATGAAGATCCGCTGGAACGCTGGCGGCAAATTCAAGAAGAGCGTCTGAGAAAAGAGCAGCAAGTTAAGCTGGAGCCCACCGCCGCCGCCGCGCCCGTCAAACCCGTTGATCCTTATGCGCAGGAAAAGCAGGCCTTGGCCCAAAGCATGCAAACCCAGATGCAGTCGGTTTTAGAAACGATCGGACCAAAAGCACCGCGGTCTGTCGATATTACAAGTGGCGACTTTCTGGAACAAAAACGCCGGGCTGCCTTGGAGGCGCGCCAACAGGCTGCCGCCGCATCTGTACAGCCCGCCACAGGCGTTGTCGAAATCCTTTTACAAGCTGGACGCATAGAATATGCGCAGCTCATTACTGAAGCCAATTCAGATGTTCCGGGCCCGGTTCTGGCGGAACTGGCCAGTGGCCCATTGGCCGGCAGCCGGATGATCGGGTCATTCAAAACGAATGAAAAGTTTTTAACCTTAAACTTTGATACCATCATTGTTGATGGGATTGCTTTGACAACGACAGCTGTCGCGCTTGATCCAAATACGTCTTTGCCGGGTGTGATTACTGAAATCGATCAGAAATATTTCCAGCGTATTATTCTGCCTGCCGCAGCGGCCTTTATTGAAGGCATTGGCGGCGCGATCGGAGAGAGCGGCTCTACAACTGTGGTGGTTGATAGCGGCGCGGCCGTTTCTGATTCAGTAGATTTGAACTCCCGTCAGGAGTTTTTCAAAGGGGTCGAAAAGGCGTCTGAAGAATTAGGCGATATTCTGGATAAGAACGCCGATAAGACAAAACCGATGCTGCGTGTCGCGGCTGGTGTCCATCTCGGCATTCTCTTTACGAAAGCGGTCGAGCGTCGTGACGAAGTGGCTCAGCGTCTTGCTGATGAAGCCGCGCAAAAGAATATGCCTCAACTTTTCCCGGGCGGGCCGCAGCAATTCCTGTTCCAATTGCCGCAGCAGGGCCAGGGTCAAATGACTCCGGTGACGCCGCAATTGCCAGCAGTGCTGACAAATGGCCTTAGCGGGCAAGGCAATGAAACAGCAAAACAATAAAAGAACCCCAGATTTTTAAGCGCAACGGTGTGAAATGACTCCCAATAATAAAGACGACCAATTTGATGATGGGCTTGATCAGTATGATGAGGCCCCAAATGAAGAGTTTGGAGCAGAGGATTTTGCGGCAGAGGGCGGCGAAGACGATAGCTTCGCTGAAGAAGATTGGGATTCTTATGATGATAAAGCGCCAGAGAATGGCGATGATGGGCAGGATCTAGCCCCTGCAAAAAAGAAATCCAGTAACTTCAATAAAATTGTTATTGGTGTTGCCGTTTTGGTCGGCGCTGGCATTTTTGTAATGCAGTTTGGCGGCAACGCGCCTCCTGCACCACCACAGAATACGACCGCCGCACCAACAGAAACACCTGTTCCGGCACCCCTGCCGGTTGAAGCGAATAATGCTAATAATCAGGACGCACCGGCAGCGGGCGGCTTTTTGGGGAATGCGGACGGGCTGGCCGCGTTGGAGCAGGATATTGCAAAATCCTACGAAAATTCTGAAGTCGTGGTCAGCGGGACGGACTTGCCAGAAGTTGATAATGCCGTGACCCCGCCAATGCCGACAGCCATCACCCCTGATGTTGTTCCTGTTGCCCCGGCTTTCCCCAATACTGCGGCAGTTGAAGCAACGCCATCGGGTACAGAAGCGCCGATTCGGATGCCAAAGGCAGAGGAAATGCTTCTAAAGCAGCCTTCTGCACCTGCACCTGCAGCGGAACCGGCGCCTGCCCTTACTGCGGATAATAATGGACTTTCCGCATCTTCTTCCGTTCCCGTTACTGAGGATGCCGCAGTAACGGCTGACGTTTCAGCAGAGCTGGTTCAAAAGATGGATCAGATTTTGTCTCGTCTTGGACAGCTCGAATCGGATGTCAATACGCTGAAAAGTGCCGATCAAACAGCTGTCTCAGCACAAATTGAAGCGTTACAGCAAAATATAAAAGCCCTTGAAGAAAAAGCTGCGGCGGCGCCCGCCCCTAAGGTGGTGCCGAAGACCGTTGAAAAGGTGAATGAAGCTGAGTCGATCGCGACACAGCCAAAGCCGCAAATTTTGGGGTCCCCGTCATCGGCGAATGATTCGCCGGTGGTGAATGCTCCGAAAGCGGTCAAAAAGGCCCCGGTTCAGTGGGTTTTGAAAGGCGCACAGCCTGGTCGGGCCATGGTTTCTCAGCCGGGTGAAAGCGATATGCGCAGTGTGGCGATAGGCGATACTTTGCCCGGAATCGGCAGAATTACAGCGATTTCCTATGAAAACGGCCGTTGGCAGGTCCTTGGCACACAAGGCGCTATTCATCAATAAATGATCCTTTTTTGAAATGGCCCACAGGAAAAAATTCCAGTGGGCCATTTTTTGTGTTATAAGGAAAATATAAATAAAAAATTAACTATGCGGTTGTAGAGTCATGATAAGGAATTTGCGCAATTTAGATCAAATGTGATCGATTGTGCAGAAACGAAGCCTTTAACAGGTTTCGCTTATTGCGGGGGTGTTATTTTATGATGGGTCCAAAAGCCATCACAGCGATAAAGAAGAGTTTTTCTCTTTTTCTGTTCGGGCTGACCGTTCTGGTCGCATCGCCTGACGCAGCATATGCTGGCGGGTGCTACGGCACGGGCATGGGCGCCGTTCTTTGTAACGTCATCGAATCTTCAGCCGACTTGCCGTCGTTGTTATCCGGGATTTGTTATTTACTTGGGCTTGTTCTGGCTGTCTGGGGCGTTATTAAGCTTAAAGACCATGTCATTAATCCAAATCAGACCCCTTTATCGGATTCTGTGAAGCGTTTTGGCGCTGGCGGTGGATTTTTCGCGCTGCCGATGGTTACAACTGCCGCTTATAATACACTTGCAGACGGCATTGTTGATTCTGCTGAAACAGGTTTTAATGTTACCGGCGCGGTAACGGACACTGGTCTTGATGCCATGATAACGGCAATGATGTCCGATATCTGGGAACCGCTTACAGTATTAATTGGCGCGTTTTGTTATCTGGCCGGCCTTGTGTTGGTTGCGCTTGGGGTTTCCCGTCTTTTGAAATCCGCGCAAGAGGGGCCGCGTGGTCCGGGCGGGATGGGGACGGTTGCAACATTTTTGGTTGGCGGCGCACTACTCTCCGTTGATGCAATGATGGGTGCCTTTAACAGTTCTTTATTCGGCTCTCCTGATGTGACGACCTATGCAACACTGAGTTTCAGCGGCGGTCTGACCGCGCCAGAACTCGATCATATTCATAATGTAATTAGCGCTGTTCTAGCCTTCTTGATGATTATCGGCTGGATCAGTTTCGTTCGCGGCTGGTTTATTGTCCGCGAGGTTGCCGAAGGCAGCCAACAAGCCTCACTCATGGCCGGTATGACGCATATTTTTGGCGGCGCACTGGCTGTGAATTTGGGACCCGTCCTGACAGCCGTACAAGAGACTTTCGGAATGACAGGATATGGTATAACATTAACCTAGCACTTTAAATAAACGGCTATGAGGAGGACTGTACTATGACTAACATGAAAACAATTCGTACAATGATGATGATGGGCGTTGGTCTGTTTGCTATCACGGTGATGGTTGCGGGCGATGCACATGCAGGCACTAGTAACTTTAGCAGCGTTGCAAAGAACATTTCAACTTCGATCGCAGATTTTCCATCGCTGATTTCCGGCTTGGCTTATCTGTTTGGTCTGTTGCTGGCTGTTCTTGGCGTGATGAAAATCAAGGATCACGTTGAAAACCCAGGCCAAACCCCGCTGAAAGACGGTTCTATCCGTCTGGCTGCTGGTGGCGGTCTGTTTGCGATCCCGATGATCTCCAGCGCAATGACCAACACGATTGGTAGTGATACTGCGGCTACGCAAGCGACCTTAGTAGGCGTTGCTTTCCCATAATCGTGAATAATTCTTATCCTTTGGCTCTGGGCATTGCACGTTCTGGCAATGCCCAGAGTTTTTCAAGTAAAGATGGTAAATCCGCCGGTTCGGAACTGAAGCCTGAAATCAAGGCAAAGGTGTTTGAGCGGGACGATTTTACCTGCCAATGCTGCGGCTTTAGATCCCAAAAATATCAGGATGTTTTTTTCAAAAACGGGGTTCAGACCGATCACCGTCTTGATAATCTGGCGACGGCCTGTGTTTTCTGCCAGCAATGTTTCAATCTTGATTCTGTGAATGCCATGCGGTCCGGTGTCCTGATCTGGCTGCCGGAAATTGATCAGGCGACACTCCATCATATTGCTCGCGCCATTTACGTTGCCCGGATCTCGCAAGGGCCTGTGGCCAATGCCGCGCGTCAGGCGCTGGATATTCTGTTAAACCGTCGTGAGGAAGTCCGCCGCCGTATCAGCACGGATGACCCTTATATTTTGGCGAATGTCCTGCGTGATTATTTGACGGACCGTCATTATGATTTGCGCGGTAACAAGCTTGATGGCGTGCGGCTTTTCCCGCTTGATCGTCGCATTATTCGCGAGGCGGATCTGGAATTTAATCAGTTCCCGCAGATTCTCGCCTACTGGCGTTCTAAGGACGGTCCCTTTGGTGGCAGGCTGCCGGTTCAGTGGATCGATCTTTTGTTGGAAATTCGCAATGACGCCCCTGCCCAGACGGCGTAACCAGGCGTCGTCATCAAATACCTCTTAAATCTTTTTCTATAAAGCTTAAAACAATATAGCTATTTGGCTTAAGCCCAGAAATTGGCTATAGTTTCAAAGGTCACAAGCGGACGGGTTCCTGATGTCTTATTTGCTGAAATTGTTAATGCCTTTTCAAGTCGCTCTCCGCAAGTCTGTGGAAAGCTTTATTCGTCTGGAAACAGCCGATGATGAACGAACGCTGGTGGCAGAGGATGGATCGCTTGTCACCTTTTTGCGTGTTGATGGCAGCCGGCAGATTATCGGCGAGCAGGAATATAAACATATTATCGAATCGGCGACGCTGAAAATTGGCACACGGTTTGACCGGGCCGGTCAGGCGATGCAGGTTTTCTTTATTCGTGATCCGGCGCGAATTGAATCGCAGCTTGAACGCATGATGCGCCCCAGCCGGAACACGGCGCGCGCGCAGCTTCTGGAACTGGACGATTTGTTTGATGAGCGAATCAAACACCTGTCCCATTATCTGACCTATGAAGAATGCTACTTCGTTTTATGGACGCGCCCGTCCATTTTGAACAAAAGTGAATTGGACCGCTCTGCCGCAGAAGTGAAACAAAAGAAATGGGTGCCCGCCGGTTACGCCCAAAATCCGCTGGCGGCATTAGACCCGCTGCGCAATCGTCATAAAAGTTTCATCGCGGCCCTGACGGGGTCCATGCATGAGATGGGTTTAAAATGCGAAGTGCTGGAGGTCCACGATGCCCTGAGCGCGGTCCGCAATAATCTTTACCCCACAAAGGCAAATGAAAACTGGCGCGCCTGCTTGCCGGGTGATCCTATTCCCCCGCGCGCCCCGCAAAGCGCGACAGATATGTCCGATGTTGTCTGGCCTGCGCTACGCCAGCAATTAACTGTTGGCGATGCCAAGATTATTACAAATTCGATCGTGCAAATTGGCGAGCAACTTTGGGGCGGCGCGGATATGACGCTCGGGCCGATGGATGCCAGCCCGTTCCCGATGCTGCTGAATCGTTTGTTTGAAGCCAATGTTCCTTATCGCGTTTCGTTCCTGATTGAGGGGGGCGGGTCATCCTCCATGGCGCTGCGGACGTTCGCCGCCACGATTTTGGGTGTAACGAATGCGTTGAACAAACAGGTTAAATATTCACTGGAAGGCTTGGAAGCCTTGTCACGCCGCGAACCTGTGGTGAAAATCCGGATTTCGTTCGCGACCTGGGCACCGAAAGGCCAGCTTGATTTGGTCGAAGACCGCTTGTCGACATTGGTACAATCAGTTGAATCCTGGGGTTATTGTCAGGTTAGCGAATTTTCCGGCGATCCGCTGGATTGTGTCATGTCCTCGGCATTGGGGATTGCGTGCGCCAGCACGGCCCCGGCCGGTGTTGCGCCAATGTATGAAATTATGAAATTGCTGCCATGGCAGCGTCCGTCATCACCCTTTGATTTCGGATCGATGCTGTTCCGGACCCCGGATGGAAAGGTCTGGCCTTACCAGACCGGGACAAACATGACGACCACCTGGTTCGATCTTGTTTTCGCGCAACCGGGTGCGGGGAAATCCGTTCTGGTCAATACGCTCAATCTCGGGACCGTTTTATCGCCTGGGCTGAGCCGCCTGCCCTATATTGCGATCATGGATATTGGTCCATCTTCTTCCGGCCTGATCTCGCTGATCAAGGAAGCGTTGCCGACCAATCGGTCCCACGAAGCCAGCTATTATCGTTTGCAGATGGCACACCAATACGCGGTGAACCCATTTGATACGCAGCTTGGTTGCCGCTTCCCGCTAATTGATGAGCGCAGCTATCTGACCGAGCTGATGACGTTGCTTTGTACTCCTCCGGGTCATGATAAGCCATATGACGGGATCGCACAGCTTGCCGGCCTTGTCGTTGATGAAATGTTCCGCTGGCGCGATGACACATCCGCTAACGCCGAACCGCGCCCTTATCTGGCGCGGCTTGATCCTGAAGTGGATGAGGCGTTACAAAAATTTAACGTCCATTTGCCGACTGACCCATATTGGTGGGATGTGGTCGATAAGATGTTTGATCTGGGACAGTATAATGTTGCGGCTTTGGCCCAGCGCCATGCCGTACCAACACTCAGCGATTCGATCACGGCATCGCGTCGCCCACAAATTCGTAGTTTGCTGGAAGAAACCTCTGTCGGCTTTAGTGCCGAATCCGTCATCAGTGCGTTTGAACGGATGATTACTTCGGCCATCCGCGAATATCCGATTCTATCGTCCGTTACCCAGTTTGAAATCAGTGATGCGCGCATCTGTTCGCTGGATCTGATGGATGTCTGCCCGCAAGGGGATGAATCGGCAGATCGCCAAACGGCCATCATGTATATGCTGGGTCGCCACGTTTTGGTCCGGGCCTGGTGGATGGGCGCAGAATCCTTACAATTTATTCCTGAGAAATTCCGTTTTTATCATGAGCAGCGTTTGCAGGATATTTCTGAAACGCCAAAGCGTCTGTGCTATGACGAATTCCACCGGACATCCAGCTCGTCTTCTGTCCGCTCTCAGGTTATCCGCGATGTGCGGGAAGGCCGGAAGCGCGGTGTGCAGATTATTCTGGCGTCCCAAATGCTGGATGACTTTGATCAGGATATGATCGATCTAGCAACGGGTGTCTGGGTTTTGGGTGCGGGTATTTCTGATTCTGCCGTTGAAAACGTGCAGCAGAAATTCGGCCTGACCGACACGGCCAAAAACATTATTCGCTATAAACTGACCGGGCCGAAATCAACCGGGGCGCCTGCCTTGTTTGTTTTGGGCACAACCGATGGGCGTTATGAACAACATTTGATCAATACGCTGGGACCGGTTGAGTTATGGGCGCTGTCCACATCTGTGGAAGACGTGGCCATTCGTAACCGGCTTTACTCACGCATTGGTGCGGGTCGTGCCCGCCAAGTGCTGGCTGCGAACTTCCCCGGCGGATCGGCGCGGACGGAAATTAAACGCCGCGTCATGATGCGCAGTGAAAAAGGGGGTGAAGCAAAATCCGCCCTGGCCTCCGCTGTGATTGAAGAGATTGTCGAAGAGCTTTCGAAATTAGGATTGAAACATCCTGATGCAGCCCTTCAGGAAAAACGAGCAGGCGCATAATGGTGGCAGCAAACGCTTCCCCACCAAATAGCCAAAAGGCGAATGTGCGGGGCAAGGCCAAAAAAAAGTCTAATAAGAAGCTTTTTGGCGGGATCGCCGTGGGCATCGTTGCGCTTATCATCTGGGTGGGCGCGCAGCCTTTGAGAGGCACGATCAAATTCGGCATATGCCGGGTTTTTGCGGAACAGACCATAACCTATCCCACAACGATGAAAGTTGTTGCTGTTATAGAACGTGCAGCCAATAATGATGTGCGCATGGATTTTTCGTATCTGAATGAATACGGAGAATACATGGTCAATTCAGCCCATTGTACCTTCCGCCCTGACCCTAATACTGGTTGGGTTGCCACGGAATTACTGATCAATCGCCAAAAAGTGCCAAAAGAACGAATTGATATCTTTAATTCGACGATCCCCTTTATTCTTGCAAACCCCCCATCTTTAATCCTGCCACCGCGCATGGCTGTTGATTTGAAGGATTTACAGATTTAACGCAAATTTCTTAATATTTATTAAGAAAGTAAAACTTCGTTAATCTTTTTCATATAGGGTAGGCTTGTATTGAAAGGACCGTTTGCAGCGGAGAAGAATAAGGCCATGAACAATATTGAAGCCATCGACCCATTCGCCATGCCCACCTTTCAAAATGCTGAAGGGCTGGGGCTATCTGATGCGCCTGTCCTGACGCCGCTGGCGCAAAAAATGGCGGTTGATCTGGTGATTAATCCGGATTCAAAGGTTTGGCTTCTGCATGACCAGCGTTTCCAAGATATTGTCATGTGGGCAGAGTATGATGTTGATTCTGCTTCATTAATTCTCGTGATGCGCGATGGTAAAATGCAGGATCTGGGGATGAAAATTCATGCGCCGATGCGCAAATATCTGCGCGCGGCCCGTCAGCTTTATACGATGCGGGTTGATAATGGAAAGATTGCGGATACATATATTCTTCCGCTATTAGTAAGAGAAACTGGCTATTATAAAGCTTAAAAATAAGGGTGTGAGATATGGTTAGTATTGCAAGCCTGGCGCCAAACGCGACCAACCTGGCAAAAGAGATTGAAGAACAAGCGCGCAATAACCCCGCACAACGGGGTCAGTTTGATTCGTTGAAGCAAACGCTTGACCAGCAAACATCCGGTTTTAATGGCATTAATAACCTTTCCGGCATCAATAAGTTTGAAAAACTGTTAGCCAGTGATGCGACGTTTAAAGAAGATGTGCGCCGACTGGCCTTGCAAAACCCGGCGGCTTTGGAAAAAATTGTTCCTGCCCTGCTTCAAAACCCCAATGGTATGAAACAGCTTATTACAACGACAGCTGCAGCAAACCCATCAGCGCGGGCAGCACCGGAAGCCGCTGCGCCAGCGGCGGCCAAGAATCCAGCACCAGCCGCTGCTACTGCTAACACGAACACCGCGCAGCGCCGTGCAGCGCCAGCTGAACCCGCTGCTGTGGCAGCACCAGCGGCACAGGCGGCCCCTGCTGCTGCCCCGGCGGCGGCGACAGCCGCTTCGGCTCAGCCTGCGGCAGCCGCGCCTGATCCTGATAAAGACCCCTTAAATACATTTGCGCAAAAAATGGAACAGTTGAAACAGATCCCGGGTTATGAGGATCTCAATCAGCGGATTCAGGGTAACCCGCAATTATCCGGGATGTTTTCATCGATGATGGATCCGTCCAAGGATGCTGCAGGGGCCGATAGCGTTCTTGATAGTGTTTTAAACCGCGCCGGTAAAACACCTGCTGAGCGTGCGGAATCCACATTATTGACCGATTTGGTCAAAACGATTGATGAAAAACCAGGTATGGTCAGTTCAATTGCGTCTAATTTTGCCAATGATCCGAAAACCGGCATGATGATGATCGGGATGTATAGCCAGTTCAACCAAGGCTTTGGGAAGATGCTGGATGGCCTGATGGGCCCCGGTGCTTTGGATGGTATGCTGACGAGCCTGATGAGCGTTGTCGGAAAATTCCTGGGCCAGTCCGGCGGTCTGATGAATATGTCGAATAATGGTGGTGGATTGCTGCAACAGGTGATGGGTGGACTGGGCGTTAATCCTAATGCTCAAATCAGTGCTGTCGCTCCTGAAAATGGTGACGTCACAACGACGTCGGCGGCGCAATACGCTGCTGCAGGAAACGCGCCCAAGGCTGGAACACAGGCTGCGCTGGATCAAACGCAGCGCGAACGGAATCCGAACCAGAATCCCGCAGGGCCGCAGCCCGCTTCTCCGGGCTAGTCTTCGACAGTGGTGCGCGGGCCGTGCCACTGAATTTCTACAGAATTTTGGACGGGGTCTTTCGATGGAAAGGCCCCGTTTTTATCAGCGTGAAAAGGTGCCGCTGCGCAGCTTGCCGCATCCGTCGATGGTGGCGGAACAAAACCAAGCAAGCCATGAACGCTGCGCAAACCATTCAAGAAATCGATCCAATGCGGTTGATCCTTCTCGGTACGCATCAGCGCCGGAATATCATTGAAGCGAATATCCTTCTGCCCGTTGGCGCGCAATATGCGATTGGCAAAATGATCGGCATCACTGGCACCCGATGCGGCCCCCGGTGCGACTGTAGAGGCAGAGGGCGGGCAGGCGGCCATCCCATCGCGCATAAAGCGAGTCTGCTGATAAAGCTGAACCAATTCAACCCGGTTCAAGCTGCCGTTCTGATCACTGTCGGCCAATGCGTATAAGGATTGATGGCAGGTTTTTGCCGCTGAAAATTCTGACGCCACAACGCCCTTGCACTCATCCGCCGCCATATCCATCAGGAATACGGTGTTGACTTCGGCCTGGCCGATCGATGGGTTGCTATCGAATAATTTAGCGCAATGGCTGTATTCGCTAAACGGTTTGTCCTGCACACTGGCCCAGACCTGACCCAATGTTTTCTTTTCAGGCATGACGGTGTCTACGACCTTCATCAAACCATCATTGGTGCGGTTCATCATCACTGTCATGCCACCAGTTGAACGCAGGGCATACAGCATTTCACCCTCATCCGAAGCGGAAACCCAATGCTGGGCGGCATCAATGTGATGTCCATCGGCGCTAGAACGAATAAAGAAATATTTTGAAATGATCCAAAGGCTATCGGCCTTTGTGCAATCCGGACTGCTCCAGATTCCCTGCAACAGGGATGGGTTTTCTTTATAGGCGTGCGCCTTGCCGGGGGCACAGATCATCAATGACAAAAAGCAAAGGACCGGAAGAACGAAGAAGGTCGCAGAACGAATCATTTGGTCTTCACCTTGTGACCCGCACCCATGGCCTGGTGCATAAAGAATCTTTTGACGGCTGGAATATGGGCGACAATTTTTAAACCGGTTTTGCGCAGGACGGGCAGGGGTGTGAGGCCAGTTGAAAAAAGTTTGTTTAAACCATCTGTGGCCCCGGCCATAGCCATGTTATCGGCGCGGCGGGCGCGATCATAGGCCTGCAAAACATCTACCCCGCCCAGATCACGATGATCATCGCGGGCCTCAATCAGAATATCGCACAGCGCTGCCAGATCACGGAAACCGAGATTTAAACCCTGCCCCGCAATCGGGTGAATACCGTGGGCCGCATCCGCGACCAGCGCAACGCGTGGCGCCGTATAATCATGCGCGTGTTGCAGACTTAACGGATAGGCATAACGCTGTCCGTACTGGCGCACCCATCCATATTGATCGGGGAAACGCGCCGTCAGGGCGGCATCAAAAACGTCCTGACTGTAATGCAATGCCGAATCGCGCTCGGCGCAATGTTCGGTCCAGACGACAGAGGATAAATATTCACCCTTGGGCCCGTTATTCATCGGCAGCGTGGCAAAGGGGCCCTGGTTGCGGAAATGTTCAACGGCGACATTATCATGGGGATTTTCATGCGCGGCGACACACACGATCGCGCGTTGCTGGTACGACCATTCCCGCACACCGATCCCCGCCCATTCACGCGTAAACGAATTACGGCCATCAGCACCGATCACCAAGGGTGCAGACAGTTTTTGACCGTCGCGCAGGGTGACATGAATTGCGTCATCGTCACGGTTCAATGTTTCAATCTGGGACGGGGCCAGATGATCGACCGTTTTTAAATCGCGCATCCGCGTGAACAGGATATGGCGCAGCAAACGGTTTTCGACAATCCATCCAAATGATTCGCCGCCGACTTCATCCGCGCCAAAACGCAGCAGAACCGGGCTGCCACCATCCAGAATATCAATCGTGCGGATCGGGCAGGCGGATTTTTTTAACGGGGCCCAGACCCCGGCGCGGTCGAGAATTTTTTGCGACCCCCACGAAATCGCCGTGGTACGCCCGTCAAATTCTTCGGTTAATTGTGTGACCGGTTCATCGCGGTCAAGGCAGGCCACATGAAAACCCGATGCACCGAGGAGGGCCGCCATCGCCCCACCGGATAAGCCGCCGCCAATAATGATGACATCATGCGAATACGCATTTTTCTTTGCCGCGCTGCGGCGCGTTTTATTGTGCATATCTGGGGTCTTCTTGTGCGTTTTGGTCATCTGGTATCCTTCGGTCTTTTGTAATATAAGACTGTGCGTGTCGCCTGTCATGCGACTTATTATCATTAAAGGAGTATCTGTCATGAAAATGGTCATGGCCGTGATTAAGCCGTTTAAACTGGATGATGTCCGCGAAGCCCTGACTGCCATCGGCGTCGAAGGACTGACCGTGACAGAGGTGCGTGGTTTTGGCCGTCAGAAGGGCCGCAGCGATAACGCCGCAGGCAGCGCCGCCGAATACACCCCGACCTTCCTGCCCAAGGTCAAAATCGAAGTCGCCATTCCAGATGCGCTGGAGAAAAAAGCGATCACAGCCATTCGCAATGCTGCGAATACGGGCCGGATCGGTGATGGCAAGATTTTCGTTTACGATATGTCGAGCGCCCTGCGCATCCGCACCGGCGAAGACGGGGAAGACGCGCTGTAAGGCCCCCCTGATATTCAACGTCACATTCAACGCCATAAAAAAACAGCCGGGACATCACCCGGCTGTTTTTTTTAATTTCAATTTTTGACTGTTATCACGCGATTGGCGCATCAACCTTGATCGGCAGGTCGGCGGCAATTGGTTCATCATCCAGCATTTCGATCATACCCGTTGGTTGAACCGCGAAATTGGCGATAAACAGCGCGTTGGAATAGAACACCACGGCATCACACAGGTAAAAGCCCTGTTCGTTGCGGCCTTCATAGGTCGCAGGACGGACCGTGCCTTCGATAACGGAGCGGGTTTGCGCATCCATTGCGGTTGGCATATCGGCGTTGTTCATATCTTCGGCGATCAGGAACGGGCCTTCTTCGCCACGGACGAAGAAACAGAAGAAGCGCAAATATTCCAGCACGTTGTCTTCGGTAATCTTGATCGGGGCCTTGGCATTGATTTCGTGAATTGGCGGCGATGTGCCGTTCAGGCGGAACAGGTTGCCCTGTTCGGTCAGGTAATAAATGACCAGATTGGCCGGGGACCAGGTCGGATCGGTAACCTGGACCAGCACGACATTGTCATAGAAGGGCAATTGGCGCCACGCGACCTTGCTGGTCTGCGCTGTTACCTTGTACTTGCCATCGACCGGATTGATCTGGTCCAGAAACCCTTGCAGGTACTCACCTTCGACGGGTGACCATTTGTCGTCATTATACATGGACGATTCTGCCTTGCTTATCGTTGAAATTGAACGTCATGGCTATCATGAACAGACTAACCACGGGGCGCAAGCCCCTGATTTGAAAAACTTAAGCCAGAAAGGTTAATAATTAATGATGATCCGGATGGTCAAAGGATTGGCCGATCAGGTGAAAAATTCCCCCGGTGCAAAGGCTGAAAAGCAGCAAGCCGTGAAGGTAAAATCCGCCGCCTTCGGCATGGGCGGATAAATACAGCGCAATCAGGGCCAAAATCGCCAGAAATCCGCCAAAAAACCAGCGCCCGGCTTCAGAAAAAGATGAATTCATGGTGCGCCTCCCTGATTGACCGGAATCTTCGTATTCTTTCATTATAGCAGGGGGTTGGGTTAAAATTCGCTGAAACCGGATGAATCTATCCGGGAATTGCCGGGAATCGGTTGACAGAATGCAGGGGGATCTGTATAAAACCCGTCTTTATAGACCCATTTACTTAGAAATTACCGGAGCGACCAAGATGAAACGCCCCTACCAACCAAGCCGCATCGTTCGTGCCCGCCGTCATGGCTTCCGTGCCCGTATGGCAACGAAATCTGGCCGTGCCATTTTGAATCTGCGCCGCGCATTGGGCCGTAAAAAGCTGTCTGCATAAACTGCGGACGGTGAACGTCTTTGCGGGGACTCGGACTCCGCCTACTTGAAAGCCGTTCCCGATGAAAGCAAGCCGCCAGAAAATTGCGACGTTGGACCGCCTGAAAAGGCGGTCTGATTTTTTGCGTGTCCAAGGGTCCGGTCGCAAATGGGTGTCCACCTCCCTTATCCTCCAAGTCGCTGATAATACGACTGAAAAATGTCGATTCGGGATCACCGTCACCAAAAAAACCAGCAAATCCGCCGTTATTCGGAACCGCATCAAACGCCGTTTAAGGGCGCTTTTATGCGAAACGCTTCCTGACTATGCAAAGCCGGGTGTGGATTATGTGCTGGTTGGCCGGGCCATCACCGAAACCTGTGCCTATGACGCGCTGGAAAAAGATCTGCGCTGGTGTTTGAAGCGGATGGACCTGAAAAAGGATACCGCCGAATGATCCTGAAAAAACTCACGATTTTGCCGATTCGGCTGTACCAATGGGTGATTTCGCCGCTTTTAGGCGGGAATAAATGCCGTTATTATCCGACCTGTTCGGCCTATACAGCCGAAGCCATCCGGACCCATGGACCGATTCGCGGGGCTTGGCTGGGGTTGCGGCGACTATCTTCTTGTCACGGATGGAGCCGTCGCCCCTTCCATGATCCCGTTCCCTCCGCTATAAAACCCCCACATGATCATTCTTCGTAAGCGTTAAAGTAAGGACGACCCGCCATGTTTTCTGGTAAAGGCCCCAATATGAACAGCCCCATCACCGGCAATAAGGAAGGGATGCACCCGGATGACCGCCGCAATCTGGTGATCTTTATCGTCATTTCGCTGGTCGTTTATCTGTCCTTTGACCATTTCGTTTTAAAACCGAAAATCGATGCGATGCGCGCGGCGCAGACGGCAACGATTTCCGATAAATTGACCCCCGGTCTGGATGGCGTTGAAAGAATTGCCGCGATCCGCACCCGCGATCAGGTTGTCGCCGATGGCGCGCGCGCAAAAATTGATAATGGTGCGGTGTTCGGCACACTGCCTTTAACCGGTAACCGCATTGATGATGTCCAGCTGACCAGCTTCTTTAAAACGCTGGGTGGGACGGATCATGTTCAATTGCTGTCCCCGGCAGGAACGGCGCATGCGAAATATGCTGAATTCGGCTGGGTCGCGGATGGTGATGTGCGCATCCCGAACAAGGATACCAAATGGAGCGTTGATGGAAACGCAACATTGTCAAAAGACAGCCCCGTAAAAATGACCTGGGCCAATGGTCAGGGCCAGACATTTGAACGCACGATCAGCCTTGATGACAGCTTTGTCATGGCCGTGACACAACGCGTTATCAATAACGGCGCCAGCGCCGTGACGCTGCATCCATATGCGCTGGTCGCAGGCATCGGCATTCCGGAAGGTTATAAAAAGCAAAGCATTGCGCATGAAGGCCCGATTGGTTATGTCGGCGATGAATTGCATGAGGTGACTTATAAAAACCTCGACGAAAAAGGCGACCAGACCTATACGGCGAATAAAGGCTGGATCGGCATTACTGAAAAATATTTCCTGACCGCAATCCTGCCGGCGCAAGGCGAAACGGGGAAATACCGTTTCCTGACCACGGCTGCACGCGGCGGTGAAAAGACAAGATATCAATCCGACGTATTGGGCGCGGGCCATGTCATTGAGCCGGGCGCCAGTGTGGAATCAGTGTCGCATCTTTTTGTCGGCCCGAAACAGGTGCGGATGCTGGACCGTTATGAAACGGAATTGAACATCCCGCATTTCGATCTGGCCGTGGATTTTGGTCTTTATTATTTCCTGACCAAACCGTTCTTCTATGTCTTGTCCTTTATCGGGCACCATGTCGGCAATTTCGGGATTGCGATTATTATCTTTACGATTTTGTTGCGTCTGGCGATGTTCCCGTTGAACAACACGTCTTACCGTTCTTTTGCGAAGCTGAAAAAAATCGCACCGGAAATGACCGAATTGCGCACCAAATACGGTGACGATAAACAACAATTGCAAAAAGAACTGATCGCCCTTTATGGCCGTGAAAAGGTCAATCCGGCGGCGGGCTGTTTGCCGATCCTGTTGCAGATCCCGATTTTCTTTGCGCTGTATAAAGTGTTGTCAGTGACGATTGAAATGCGTCATGCACCATTTTTCGGATGGATTCATGATCTGTCCGTGGCCGACCCGACAACGGTATTCAATTTGTTTGGTCTGTTGCCATTCACACCGCCATCGTTCCTGATGATCGGGGCGTGGCCGTGTTTGATGCTGGTCGCGATGTTGATCCAGCGCCAGATGAACCCGCCACCACAAGACCCGGTGCAGGCGAAGATGATGGCGTTTATGCCGTTCCTGATGACGTTTATCATGGCCCCGTTTGCCGCCGGTCTGGTCATTTACTGGACGGTCAGCAACACGTTGTCGGTGATCCAGCAATATATCATCATGCGGTCGATGGGCGTTGAAGTGACCTTCTTCCACAAAAGCGATGCTGAAAAGAAACTGGAAGAACAGGTCAAGCACGGCCCAAGCGTTCATCCGGAAGCCGAGATGATCGAAGAAAAAGTTGAAGATGCGCTGTTCGGTGATGACGATAAACCGTCCACACCAGTATCCGCGCCCAAACCACGGAAGAAGAAAAAACGGTCATGACCGATCAGGACGACCACAACGACACACCGGCCTACGATCCGGATAAAATCCTGCGGACTGTCTTTTTGGGGCCGTGCGATTTTGTCGCGGGGTTTCAGGATATTCAACAGATGATGGATTTCGACTACCCGCCAACCCATGGCGAAGTCGGATTTGTCGGGCGGTCGAATGTCGGGAAATCATCGTTGATCAACGCCCTGACCGGGCGCAATGCGTTGGCCCGGACCTCACATACGCCAGGCCGTACCCAGCAATTGAACTTCTTTAACCTCGGCGGGCATTTGATGCTGGTCGATATGCCCGGTTACGGGTTTGCGCAGGTGTCCAAATCCATGCGCAAGGCGTGGGATCATTTGATCTTTACTTACCTACGCGGACGCCCGGCCTTGCGCTGTGTTTTCGTGCTGGTTGATTCTCGACACGGATTGAAGGATAGCGATGGCGAGATCATGGATCTGCTGGACCGCGCCGGGGTAGCCTATCGCGTTGTGCTAACCAAGATCGACAAGGCAGAAGATCTGGAAAAAATTACCGCCGATGTGACGGCTGCGCTGAAAAAACGCGCCGCGGCCTTTCCGGTGATTTACCAGACCAGTTCAGAAAAAACCTTAGGGATTACTGAATTGCGCCGCGCTGTCCTTGATGCGATCAGCGGCTGATCATCACTGAATAAAAACCATAGCGCCCGTTGCTGTCCTTGACGCACAGGCTTGGCTTATCCTCGCAATCCGCGCAGACGCTAACGTCAAATTCCGCGATATTGGTTCCGCTATGGACGGTTGTACCGGGCGGGTTTTCGCGGTCGATCAGGACATTCGGGATGGTGTTGGACAGGGTCGGGATTTTAATGACGTCGTTGACATCGACTTCGACCTTGCCGGTCATGCGTTCATTGATCTTTTCACAGATCTGACGTTTCAACGGCCATGCAACCAAAATCATGTCCGTGGCGGCGGTCTGGCTCCATTCCACATTATTGAACGTGCCCAGATACCAGCCCGCAGCCGGATTGGCGGAGGCCGTATCAACCGCATCAGGCGGAATGCGCGTCAGGCTTAATCCGCCGCCGCCCGGATGAAAGATTTTCTTTGTCTGTGGCTTGTCATCATAACCGGACATCCCGGGCTGGATATAATCCAGCGCATCGACATCGGCCCCCGTCATCGTCATCATCTCAATCGCCTGTTTGACCTGATAGGGGTAGGACATAATCTGACTGGCGACGATATCGGCCTGTTCATCGCTCAACATGGCGCTTTCCGACGAATCATTCTGACGGGCGACTGTAAACGCCAAGGCCGCGAACAGGGCGACAACGATCAGGACATAGATTGTCGCATTCCCGGATTGGCTGGTTTTACGGGAATTATTCTGGCTGAAATGGGTGTTCCGCTGGCTCATAACAATGCTATTCTGAAAGGGCTTCACATAAATAACGCGCTGATGGAATTGTAACATGGATCCGCAAAGCATTTCGATTGATGTTTTTTCGCTACTGGCCGGGCTGTTGGGCGGGGCGTTGCTGGCCTTGGTTCTGGCCCTGTTTCCCTTTTTACGCCTGACGCGTGAAAATACGGTTCTGGCGGCCCAGCTGGGCAATGAACAGGAAAGCCGCGCCCGTGTGCAGGACGAATTCAAATTGCTGGCGCAGGATGTGTTAAAGGAAAGCCAGCAGCAATTTCTGGTTTTGGCCGGGGAAAAGTTGAAGGCCGCGCAAAGCGACGGCGCCCATGATCTGGAAAAACGCCAGATTGCCATTTCCGAAATCATTAAACCGCTGCGCACCCATCTGGAAACACTGGGCAGCACGGTTGAACAGATTAAGGGGACCGATCTGGCCCTGCGTGAAGATTTGAAAAACCTGACCCGCGAAACGGCCCGCCTGTCCGGAGCGCTGCGTGACCCAACGGCGCAGGGGCGGTGGGGTGAATATATTCTGGAAGGGCTGATGGAAAATTCCGGCCTGATCAAGGGGGTGCATTATGTGACACAGGAAAGCATCGCCGCGACCGGCCACCGCCCGGATATGGTGATTAACCTGAATGACGGCTTAAAAATCGTTGTCGATGCCAAAACCCCGCTCAACCAGTTCACCGCGACACTGGACCAGACGATGAGCGAGGAAGAAACCGGGCGCATTATGAAGGATCTGTCTGGTCAGGTCCGCAGCCATATTCTGGCCCTGTCGAAAAAGGGGTATTGGGAAAATCTGGACGCGGACAGCGTCGATTTCACCGTTTTATTCCTGCCGTCTGAATCGCTGTTCAGCATGGCGCTGCGGGCCGATCCGACCTTGGCCGATCTGGCGGCATCAAAAAATGTGATTATTGCCTCCCCAACCCTGATGATGGCCTTGCTGCGCGTGGTGAAAATGGGCTGGCGGCAGGTTGATCTGGCCAGCAATGCGCGGCAGATTTCCGAACAGGGCGCGGTTTTGTACCAACGCCTGACCACCTTTGCCGGGCATCTGGAAAAGGTTGGCCGCGGCATTTCCGGGGCGCTGGACGGGTATAACAACGCCGTTGGGTCGCTGGAACGCAGCGTCTATCCGGCGGCGCGTAAGTTACAGGATATGGGCGTGCAGGATGGCGGCAAGAAAATCGCCGATCTGAACGTGATTGAGGATATGCCGCGCCGCTTAACCGGAACGGACGGGAATGCTTGACGAAAGGGGGGCGGGACGTTAGGAAAAAGATATGCAGATTATCAAAGTTCCAGACCCCGTCCTGAAAGCCAAGGCCCAACCCGTTGACCGGGTTGATGACGCCATTCGTGCGCAATTCGATGCGATGATCCAGACGATGTATGACGCCCCCGGAATCGGGCTGGCCGCCAATCAGGTCAATCTTCTGAACCGTGTCATCGTCATGGATCTGTCGGTCCGCGAAGATGAAGAAGAAAAAAAGCCGATCTTTATGGCCAACCCGGAAATCATCTGGGAATCCGAAGAAATCAGCGTCATGGAAGAAGGGTGCCTGTCGATCCCCGGCCAGTTCGCCGAAGTGCAACGCCCCGCCATCGTCCGCGTCAAATATCTGGATTACAACAACACCGCGCAGGAGCTGGAAGCGCAGGGGCTGATGTCCCATTGCGTGCAGCATGAAATCGACCATTTGAATGGTGTGTTGTTTGTTGATTATTTGTCCTCGCTGAAACGCAACATGATGCTGCGCCGTGTTGCCAAATTGCTGAAAGATCAACAGGCTGCGCTTTAGGAGCCGACATGATTGAGAAATCCTTGAAAGTTGTCTTTATGGGCACGCCCGATTTTTCGGTCGCGGCCCTGCAGGCTATTTTGGATTCCCGTCATGATGTCATTTGCGTTTATACGCAACCACCACGTCCAAAGGGGCGGGGCCAGCATTTGCAAAAATCGCCTGTTCATGTGCTGGCGGAATCGGCGGGCATTCCGGTGCGTCACCCAAAATCCCTGAAACGTGATGAAGAAGCGCGGATTGATTTTATCGCCCTGCAAGCCGATGTAGCGGTGGTTGCGGCCTATGGGTTGATCCTGCCCACCGATATTCTGATCGCGCCGCGTTACGGGTGCGTCAATATCCATGCGTCCTTATTGCCGCGCTGGCGCGGAGCGTCACCGATTCAACGGGCCATTTGGGCCGGGGATGAACAAACCGGCATTACATTGATGAAAATGGATGAAGGGCTGGATACCGGGGATATGCTGGAAAAAGGTGTTATCTCCATCGGCCCCGATACAACAACACCCGACCTTCATGAACGGCTGGCGCAATTGGGCGGGGAAATGATCGGGCCGTTTCTGGATCGCCTCTCGATTTGGAATCAATTGAACGGGGATGTGCAGGATGAATCGGCAACCTGCTATGCGCCGCTTCTGACCAAGGAAGACGGCATGGTGGACTGGTCGCAGGACGCAGTTGCGATTGACCGCCAGATCCGCGCCCTTAACCCGTGGCCGGGTGTGTGGACATTGAACGCGGCGGGCTTGCGGTTAAAAATTCATGCCGCGCAACCCGTGGAAAGCACCGGCAATGAAAAACCCGGAACCTTGATCGACAAGGCTGGAACGATTGCGTGCGGCAATGGGACATTCCTGCTTTTGAAATCGGTACAGCCGGAAAACGGCAAGGCGATGGATGCGGCTTCCGCCATCAATGGCGGCTATTTAACCGTTCAGGGCGCTTTGCAATCCAGATGATGAACCGGGGGATTCTTCCTTAAAATCTTCATCCGTGCTTTCAGGGCGGGAAGTTCATCCAGCGTTGCGATTTTCAGGTCATCCTGTTTTATCCGCGCTTCCAGATCATCCTGATGAAACCCGCGATAGATTTCCGCCAGACATAATAAGGTGCGCAGGAAGCTGGGGTTATGAAACACATGGGTATTGTTGCCGTTCACATGGTGGTCAATCGCATGGGCCAGTTCGTGCAGCAATGCGCTGTGGCGGGAGTCGCGCATTTCAATCCGATGTTCCCCATGAAAGTAATAACTATATTCACCCTTATCTGTGGCGGGATCAATATAGCGAAGATTGGGCGGCCTCATGTTGAAATCGCGTGACACATTGCTAACCACCCGTGCCATCTGATTGAAATTCAGGGTCAGTGTGCCCTTATCCGTATTCTCACCTTCCCAACGATAGGTGCGAATTTTTTGCCAGTCACGCTGGAAATCCTCATGGGCGGGTGGGCGGCCAATCTTCAGTTGGGTTGCAAACCGTTTGGTCGCCGCATTATGGGACCGGCAGATGGCCCCTTCGACCATATGTGTTCGCCACGGCGGAATCCAGCCGACCATATAAATAGCTCCGGCCTTTAAACCATGAAGGTCAGCGTAAAAAGCAGGAAGCTCAGCAAGGACAAGCTGCGCCCCCGAAATCGGGTCATGGTGAACCTTCTGCACATCCATCTGCTTTGGCACGACAGAGGCAGTGTTGAAGGTGCGCTTGACTGAGGCCCCTTTTGTTTTCATAACCGATATGCTATTCCCAGACAGTGTTTTACTGCTTATTCTTTTTTTAAATTAGACGGTATCAACGGACAAAATGCAACGCTGGAAACTCATCATTGAATATTGCGGCGCGGGATATTGCGGCTGGCAAAGGCAGGCCAGCGGCATTCCGTCGGTGCAACAATCCATCGAAGATGCAATTTTTGCATTCTGTCAGCAACGCCTGACCCTTCATGTGGCCGGACGCACCGATGCGGGCGTGCATGGGCGCGGACAGGTGGCGCATTTTGATCTTGATTATGGGATGCGGGATTTAACCGGCTATGCGTTGGCCAAGGCTTTGAACGCGCATCTGCGTCCGCAACAAATTGCGATTATAACGGCGGACCCGGTTGATTCCGAATTTCATTCGCGGTTCAGTGCAACGAATAAACTTTATTGCTACCGCATTATTAATCGTCCCGCCCCATCGGTGTTGGATGATGGGCTGGCGTGGCACGTCAAGCGGGATCTGGATGTTGACGCCATGCGGCGTGGTGCAAAACATTTATTGGGGAATCATGATTTCACGACATTCCGCGATAGTGACTGTCAGGCGCTCTCCCCCGTGAAGACGCTCGACCGGTTGGATATGGATGTCATCCCTTATGATGATTACGGCGGGCGTGAAATTCGTATCTATACCGAAGGGCGATCCTTCCTGCATCATCAGGTCCGCAATATGGTTGGCACACTTGAACTTGTCGGCGCAGGAAAATGGCAACCCGATGATGTTAAATCAGCACTGGATGCCCGCGACCGCACCAAGGGCGGCCCCACCTGTCCACCGGACGGGCTCTATTTAATACGGGTTGATTATTAGGATGAAAATTATCCACTTTATAAAAAGTTTTGCAAAGGGATCCGCCTTTTGCTTCTTATGGATTGGCCTTTCCATTCTCGGGCTTATTCTAGGGGTAATTGTACTCCTCATAATCCTTTTTTCTTTTAATCCTTTTTCTTCATCGCAGTTCAATCAGCAGAAATGGATGACGGCAGGAGCACTATCTAATGATATGAGTTGCTATCGCGGAGCGATGGGGAAGGACATTATAAGAAATGTTCTTAAAGAGGGGATGGCTGTAGTGGAGATCGAGACACTTCTGGGTGCCCCAGAGATAAAGAAAAAGAATGAACTTCAATATGGCTTGGGAATGTGCAGTGGAGTCCGAATGGACTATGATTTTATTCATATCTATCTTAATGATGATGGCCGGATGATCAGCGCAGAAATTTTACAGCATTAATCAGCTACGCGAAATAGCGCCTCAGAATTTCGCCGTACACATTTTCCAGCGTTCTTAAATCCTCGATCTCGGCGTGTTCATCGACTTGGTGGATGGTTTTGTTGATCACACCGAATTCAACCACGGGGCAATATTTTTGAACAAAACGTGCATCGGATGTGCCGCCGCTGGTGCTGAGTTTCGGGATGCGGCCTGTGACGATATGAACGGCATCAGACACCAGCGTTGTGAAATCGCCGGGTTCGGTCATAAAGCTTTCTGCCCCGCAATGCATATGTAACGCGTAATCCGGCCCAACCAAATCAAGGACAGTGCGAATTTCGGCTTCCAGTGAATCCGCAGTCCAAAGATTATTAAAGCGGATATTAAACTGCGCGGTGGCCTGACCGGGGATGACGTTCCCGGCTGTATTGCCGACATGGATATTGGTGACTTGCAAGGTCGATGGATCGAAATGCGGCGTGCCGTTATCCAGCTCCATTGAACTCAGCGCATCGACAAACCGCGCCATTTTTGGAATCGGGTTATCGGCGCGTTGCGGATAGGCAACATGGCCCTGTACACCGCGTACCGTCAACGTGCCGGACAGCGAACCGCGACGCCCAATTTTAATTTCATCGCCCATTTTTTCCGGGTTGGTTGGTTCACCGACCAGCGCGGCATCGGGTGTATGCCCGTTTAGGGCCATCCATTCCAAGACCTTGATCGTTCCGTTAATCGCCGGACCTTCTTCATCACCCGTGATCAAAAGGCTGATTGATCCTTTATGGGCAGGGGTCTTTGCAACGGCGGCGATAAAGGCCGCAATATTGCCCTTCATATCAGACGCACCGCGTCCGTAAATTTTCCCGTCCGAAATTTCGCCGCCAAAGGGAGAGAAGTTCCAGTCTTTCTCATCACCCGGCGGCACCACATCGGTATGCCCGGCGAAGCAGAAATGCGGGGCCGTTGTGCCACGGCGCGCAAACAGGTTTTCAATATCGCCAAATTTCAAACGCGTGCAGGTGAACCCCAACGGTTCCAAAGCCTGCACCACAACATCAATCGCCCCGGCATCAATCGGCGTCACGCTGGCGCATTTGATCAAAGCTTGCGTCAGGGAAATAACATTGTGATCGGTCATCATTTACGCCCGTAATAATTCGTTGATGGAAGTTTTCGAGCGGGTTTTTTCATCAACCCGTTTAACGATGACGGCGCAGGACAAGGATGGTCCGCCGTTTTTACCCGGTAATGATCCGGGAACCACAACGCTATAGGCCGGGACGCGGCCTGTGAAAATTTCCCCCGAATCGCGGTCAACAATTTTGGTTGATGCGCCGAGGAAAACGCCCATGGATAAGACGGCCCCGGTTTCAACGCGGACACCTTCGGCGACTTCGCTGCGCGCGCCGATAAAGACGTTATCTTCGATAATCACCGGATCGGCCTGTAACGGCTCCAGAACGCCGCCAATGCCGACACCGCCGGAAATGTGGCAGTTCTTGCCAATCTGGGCGCAAGACCCGACCGTGGACCATGTATCAATCATTGTACCTTCATCGACATATGCGCCGACATTGATAAAGCACGGCATCAAAACAGCATTTTTTGCCACAAAGGCCGAATGACGGACGAAACAGCCCGGCACGGCGCGGAACCCTGCGGCCTGAAAATTTTCATGATCCCAGCCGGAAAATTTTGATTCAACCTTGTCCCACCATTGGGCATCACCGGGACCATTTTGGATGGTCCGCATTGGGTTCAGGCGGAAGGACAACAGAACCGCTTTTTTCAGCCATTGGTGGACGACCCAGCCATCATCATTGCGATTGGCCACGCGCAAAATTCCCTGGTCCAGAAGGTCAAGCGCAGCGGTGACCGCTTCGCCCTCCGCGCCGGACGTGCCGGGGGACAGGTTTTCACGGTTATCCCATGCTTTATTGATCTGGGTTTCGAGGTCGTCGTGTTTCAATGCTGCTGTCATGATGGTATAAAGATGCCCAATTTTAGGATGATTGCAACCCATGATCTGCACAATTCAATGGAACGGGCTGGACCTGATTGGCTGGGAACGCAAATTCCTGTCCATCCGCCGTTCGACCTTGCTGCAAAGCTATGATTACGCCCGAGCGGTCGCGCCGATTTATGGCCAGCGCCCACGCTGGGGCCAGATTTTTATCGATGGCCGCGAAGCGGGGCTGGTGCAGATGCTGGAGGCGGGGTTTTTAGGTATTCATGCCTTCACAATCGATCGCGGCCCGTTATGGTTTGACGGGTTTGGCGGGATTGCGCATATCAAGGCGTTCTTTGATGAAATCAATCGCCAGTTCCCGGCGCGGTTTGCACGCAAACGCCGCCTGATCCCGGAAATTCCGGAATCACCGTCGGCAGCGGGGATTTTGAAGCAATGCGGCCTGACCTATCACGGGCCGAAATATACGACAGCCTGGCTCGATCTCGCCAAAAGCGAGGATGAATTGCTGGCGGGCATGAAATCAAACTGGCGCAATTATCTGCGCAAAGTCGAGCAAGGCCCGCTGACCATCGATTGGTCCGCGCCGTTGCAAGCGCTCCCCTGGCTGGTGGAAACCTATCGCGCCGACCGGGTCATGCGCAATTATCCGGGGCCGGATGCGAAGATTATCAAGGCGCTGGGCCAACAGGCGGGAAAAAGCGGTAATTTGCTGCTGGGTCGCGCAATGCTGGATAATCAGGCCGTCGCCGCTATCTTGATCCTGTGTCACGGGACAGCCGCGACCTATCAAATCGGCTGGAGCGATGAGGACGGTCGCAGACAAGGCGGGCATTACCGTCTTTTATGGTCCGCGCTTGATGTAATGAAAACAAAAGGGATCAGGGATTTTGATCTGGGTGGAATAAATGACGATCAGGCCTCAGGCGTGTCAGCCTTTAAAGACGGGTTGGGTGGCCAGCGCGTTACGCTTATCGGGCTTTATACCTAGCCTGTTTCTTGTGCTTGCCTTGTGCGGACCTGCAAACGCCGCCCCGCAAAAACAAAGCATGGTGTACGAAGTTTATGCTGGGGGCATCAATGCTGTTTCCGGCGAGATGGAGGTTGAATCCATTGCGCCTGATCGGTACAACATCTCGTTTTCAGCCTTTACTAAAGGGCTTTTGGGCCGCCTTGCCCCGTGGCGTGGTGTGTTTGAAACGGATGGCTGGCAAGGCAAAGACGGTATGGGCAAGCCTCAATTGCACCGCTCTGTTGCTATCTGGCGCGGCGAAGAAGACATCAAGGAATACCGTTATAATCGCAAGGGCGATTTCCTTGGCTATAAAGCGATTGAGAAGAATAAAACCGAAGACAAGATCCGTGATGCATCCCTGACCACGGGGACGATGGATGTGATGACCGCGACATTCAATGCGATGGAACGTGTCGCGCAGGGCCAATCCTGTGACGGGGAGTCTGAAATTTTTGACGGCTCGCGCCGCTTTACACTGATCTTCCGTTATGAAGCGGATGAGGATTTAAAGGCCAGCCGCTATAATGTTTATGAAGGCCCGTCACAGCGCTGCATCGCCGAGGTCAAAAAAGGTCCGGGGAAATGGCATAATAAACCGCGGGGCTGGATTTCCATTCAGGAACAAGGGCGCCAGCGCGGTGGCCTGCCGACCATCTGGTTTGCAAAACTATCCGCCGGTGGTCCGGCCATTCCGGTGAAAGTCCGCATTAAAAGCGATTACGGCGCGATGTTTATGCATCTGATCCGCTACCAAAATGGTGATAAAGTGTTGAACGCCGAGGTTCTGGCTGGAATTCGGGCCGAAAATGCCAAGGCAGAGGGTGCGAAGCCACGTTAAAAGCCGTTTTGGGGGTTGTAATACCCTGCAACATGATGTGAATTGCGGAATATTCAAACTTTGCGAAGATCCGTTTCTGGAGATTGAACAATGACGACAAAGACACCTTTGGCCTGTGTAATCCTGACTGCCGGTCAGGGCAAAAGAATGAAATCGACCCTGCCCAAGGTGATGCATGAAATCGCCGGGCAGCCGATGATCTCATGGCTGCTGCGCAGCGTCGAAGAACTGGACCCGGAAAAAATTATTGTCGTCACGGCCCCCGATGCGATCAGCGTGGCACAGGCGGTAAAGCCGCATATCACCGTGGTTCAGCAAAAACCGATGGGAACGGGCGATGCGGTCAAGGCCGCCCTGCCGATGCTGGACGGGTTCACGGGTGATGTTCTGATTCTGCTCGGCGATATGCCGTTGCTGTCCGCCGCGATGATGCAGGGGCTGATCGATACGCGCCGCCATGATGCGGATACCGGGCTTGCGGTTTTGGGTGTTGAATATAAAACCCCGCCGGCCTTTGGACGTCTGGTTTTAAACGCCGATAAAACATTGCAAAAAATTGTCGAAGACCGCGATGCCACACCGGAAGAACGCAATATCAAACTCTGCAACACGGGCGCGTTCTGCGTGAACGGGGCAAAGCTGGGTGAGTGGTTGGGCAGGCTCGACAGCAATAATGCGCAAGGTGAATTTTATGTTACCGACTTGCCAAAAATCGCTGCCGCAGATGGTTTTAAATCCCGCGTTTGCGTTTTATACGATGCCGAAGAAGTTCTGGGCGTCAATTCCCGCGCCGATCTGGCCGTGGTCGAAGCCGCCGTGCAAAAACGCCTGCGGAAAAAGGCCATGGAAAACGGCGCGACCCTGACCGACCCGAACAGCGTGTTTTTCTCGTTTGATACTGTTTTGGGCCGCGATGTTGAAATTGGCCCGAATGTTGTTTTCGGTCCCGGTGTTGTGGTTGCCGATAACGTGCAAATTCTGCCCTTCTGCCATATGGAAGGCGCGCGCATTGATTCCGGTTGCACGGTCGGCCCGTTCGCCCGTCTGCGTCCGGGGACGCATTTATGGCCAAAAGTCAAAATCGGCAATTTCGTCGAAATTAAAAACGCGCTTCTGCATGAAGGGGTAAAGGCCGGGCATCTGTCCTATATTGGTGATGCTGAAGTGGGTGCGGGAACTAATTTTTCCTGCGGCGCGATTACTGCCAATTATGATGGTTTCCACAAGCATAAAACCATCATCGGCGATAACACGATGATCGGCAGCAACGTCAATCTGGTTGCCCCTGTCACGATCGGCGATGGCGCCTATATCGCTGCCGGCAGCACGATTACAAAAGATGTCGCCCCCGATGCCCTGGCCGTTGCGCGTGGCGATGTACGGATCATCGAAGGTTGGGCGACTAAAAACCGTCAAAAGAAATCAGCGAAATAATTATCGAAGTTTACTGAAGGAAGTCAGAATATGTGTGGAATTATTGGTATTATCGGCAAGGATGATGTGGCCCCGCGTTTGGTGGAGGGCCTCAGCCGTCTGGAATATCGCGGCTATGACTCGGCGGGGATTGCAACGCTGAAGGACGGCGCTGTGGATCGCCGCCGCGCGGAAGGCAAGCTGGTCAACCTGACTGAAAAATTGAAGAAAGAGCCCTTGGCCGGACATATCGGCATTGGCCACACACGCTGGGCGACGCATGGCGGCCCAACCGAACGCAACGCACACCCGCACGCCACTGACCGCGTGGCGGTTGTGCATAATGGTATCATCGAAAACTATGTCGCGTTAAAGGCGGAACTGGAACAGCATCAATGCCGGTTTGAAACGGAAACCGATACCGAAGTTGTCGTTCATCTGGTCACGCATCATTTGAAACAGGGCATGGCCCCGGTGGATGCCGCCAATGCGGCGTTTGACCGTCTGCAAGGTGCTTATGCGCTGGCTGTGATTTTCGCCAATGAAAATAATCTGATGGTGGGTGTGCGTCAGGGAACGCCGCTGGCCGTTGGATATGGCGAAGGGGAAATGTATGTCGCATCGGATTCCTATGCGCTGGCCCCGCTGACCCGGAAGATTTCATTTCTGGAAGATGGCGACCGTATTTTAGTAACGCGCGAAGGCGTGACCATCACAACGGCGGACGGTGCCAAGGTTGACCGCCCGATCCGCATCACCGCGCAATCCGGCGCGACAACGGGCAAGGGCGAATATCGCCATTTCATGTTGAAAGAAATCTTTGAACAACCAACCGTCATCGGCGATACGCTGAACAGCTTTATCAATCCGGCCACACGCCAGATTACGCTGCCGCCGGAAATCACCAAGGCGTTGGCGACAACATCGCGCATTACGCTGGTGGCCTGTGGCACGGCGTTTTATGCGTGCATGGTTGCCAAATACTGGTTTGAACAGGTGGCGCGGATCCCGTGCGAAATTGATGTCGCATCGGAATTCCGTTACCGCGAAGCGCCAATGCCCGAAGGCGGCGTGGCCATTTTCGTTTCACAATCCGGTGAAACCCTCGATACGCTCGAAGCATTGCGGTATTGCAAGCGCCAGAAACAAACCATTCTTTCCATCGTCAATACGATTGAAAGCACGATTGAGCGGGAGTCTGATCTGGTTCTGCACACGCTGGCCGGACCGGAAATCGGCGTGGCCTCGACCAAGGCCTATACAACGCAATTGACGACACTGGCTTGTCTGGTTCTGGCTGTTGCGGGTGAAAAGAAAACGCAAAGCGCTGATGATCTGACCGCCATGGCCGAAGCAATGCGCCATTTGCCGTCTTTGGTGAATGCGGTTTTGAAAGATTCAATCAAGCCGATTGAAAAACTCTCTGCCGATATCGCAGAAGCACGCGATGTGCTTTATCTGGGACGCGGGTTGATGTACCCGATTGCCTTGGAAGGCGCGTTGAAACTGAAAGAAGTGTCCTATATCCACGCCGAAGGCTATGCCGCAGGCGAAATGAAACACGGCCCCATCGCATTGATCGATAATGATGTGCCTGTAGTTGTCATTGCCCCAACCGATTTGCTGTTTGAAAAAACAGCATCGAACGTGCAGGAAACCATGGCGCGCGGCGGACAGGTTCTGCTGTTCTCTGACAAAGAAGGCATGGGCAAGTTAAAGGACAAATGCCGCTGGGCCGTTGAAATGCCGGATGCGCATTCCTTTATCACACCGATCCTGTATGTCGTCCCCGCGCAATTGCTGGCCTATTACGTTGCCGTTTCCAAAGGCACCGATGTCGACCAACCGCGCAATCTGGCCAAATCGGTCACGGTAGAGTAGTGACGTTAGGGGGTGTAGGCTTACGAGCCTACGCCACTTTTGAGGTGAAGACACAAACAGCTCTGCTTGCTGCTCTCACATATTCAAAGTATCAGCAGGAATTATATAATTTAATCCAAGCTAAGAGATGTGAAGGACAAACATTTACAGTCATTGCAGATTTCCTCCACGAGAACAAATTTTTAACAATGCGAGGTAAGCGTTTTAGAAATGCCCATGTTCATTCAATTCTAACAATAAAGGCGGTCCGAGATGACCGCCTTTATTTGCTTGTAAGCTATGTAATAGGCAATTTTTTATCGTTTATTTATAAGCCATCTGATGATTGGGATATCTCTTTGGAAAACTCGTACCTAACCCATAGTAATCCGTTTTCCAGTGTTTCTGCGTTAAGAAAGCGTAAGGTCTGACCCTGCGCAGGTTTTTCCTCTGATTCGCCATGGTAGTCGAAAATGCTCGGTATACCCGAAAGTCCATCGATCCCCGGATAGATCAATAGGCTCATTTCATCGATCAATCCTGCTTTCAAGAAATGACCGTTTGTAACGCCCCCTCCCTGCAGCATGATGCTTTTTATACCAAAGACATCCCCTAGAACATCCATCGCGTGTTCCATTCCGGTAGGACCATCGTCGGTCATCAGATATGAAATGCCGTCTTGCCGCAATTCGCCTAGATAATCATCAGGGACATCATTTCCAAGGATGGCGATGATATGGTTCCCCTCCGCTTCGTCCTGATCATAATGGAGCTTACCTTTCAAATCGATGGCTACGGCAACATTTCTGCCGTTACGATTTCCTATAAAAACCTCACGTAAATTTATATCCGAGGTCAATACAGGATGGGGCTTTCCATTCGCGTAATCGGCCATTGAGGTACGGCCAACCATCCAGCCATCTGCCTCCAGCCGATCCGCAACTTGATCGTAATGCTTTCCGATGATGTTTTGGTCATTGCCATCCACTGGCTTTGTCCAGCGACCCGGTAATAACCGCCCGTCAATTGAGCTTATCATGTGACATATAATTTTAGGGCGCATGGTGTCTCCTATTTCAAGCTATCGCCAAAGAATGATTCAAGTTTTGTCCAAGGGATCAGGTCCATTTTGTCGTAAAGGTCAACGTGGCCTGCATTGGGAACGGTATAAAGTTCTTTAGGCTCTGCCGCTTTGGAAAACGCTTGTTTGCTAAACGAGAGAGAGTGAGCATTTTCTCCTGCGATAAACAGAACTGGGCGGGGTGAAATCCAGTTTGCATGTTCAAAGGCAGAGAACAGCATGTAAGGTGCAAAGCTCGATAACATAAACGCGTTTGTCCCGCGTGGATGCTGACCGCGTGGCGTGCGGTAATAATCGTAGAATTCTTTTTCCACGGGTCCGGTTTCAGCCGTTACTTTGTCTACAACGCCCACCGGATAGGCCGGTTTTCCACCTTCCGCTTCGGTCCAGCGTTGAGCCGCTATATTGTCTAGCATCTTATCCATAGCCGATTTATCAAGCGTTTCTGACAAGCCCTGTCTCATAGCCTGCCCTATGTCGTACATGCTTACTGTTGCTAGGGCTTTAATACGCGGATCAATCTCGGTTGCGGCCATCGCAAATCCGCCACTGCCACAAATCCCAATAACACCGATACGCTCACGATCAACCAGCGGATTTATGCCGACATAATCAACGGCAGCACTGAAATCTTCAACAAAGGCTTCTGGTGTAGACTTACCACGCGGTTCGCCACTGCTTTCACCATAGTAAGAGGGATCAAACGCAATTGTAATATAGCCACGTTCAGCCATGGCTTGAGCGTAAAAACCCGCGGTTTGTTCTTTAATACCGCCGTAGGGAGGGCCAACGATAATGGCTGCATGTTTTTCTGACTTATCCAAATCTTTCGGCATGTACATGTCGGCAGAAACGTTAATGCCCAGCTTATTCTTAAATGAAATCTTCTCGTGCGATACCGTTATGCTTTGTGGAAACGTTTTATCCCAGTTTGCATCCTTAGCTTGAGCTGGGCCTACGAGCGGAGCCATTGCCAAGACAGCAACAGCAAAACCAGTTAAATTTAACAATATAGGCATGGTGGTTTCCTTTCTATTTTAGACGATAATTTGAGATTGTAGAGAGATACGCGATTGTGAATAAAGAGTAACAATTCCCATGATTGATGAAGCAGATAAGATCATGGCACTAACTATGAATGTTGTTGTGTAGCCATAGTGATCGTAAATAATGCCGCCGCCTGCTGCGCCAAACATAATGGCCATTTGAATGATAGCCACCATTAGACCGCCGCCCGCCTCTGCATCATCTGGCAATGTCTTGCTGATCCATGTCCACCAACCAACCGGAGCTGCCGTGGCTGTTAGTCCCCAGCCCAGGAGAAGCAAACCTGTAGGAATTGTGCTTTCACTAAATACAATTAAGGCCAAGGCAATAATCGCCATAATCGTCGGGATCGGGATGATAACACTGTAGAGGCGCGTCTTCAAAAGACCCCCAATTATGTATGTCCCGATGAATCCAGCTACGCCTATCCCTAGTAGCATAATGGATAAGGTGTCGGTATCGACCTTTGTCGCGATTTCTAGAAATGGCCGCAGATACGTGAACAACACAAATTGCCCCATAAAAAGAAGCGCAATAGCGGTCATGCCGAACGCTACCTTAGGGGTTTTTAACAGCTTAAAAGCTTCTGTAGCTGGACGGCGTGGTTGCTGTGATGGCAGAGAGGGCAAGCTTTTCCACAACCAGAACAAGGCAATCACTGCCAAAGGGATGAGGCAGAAAAACGCGCCGCGCCATCCAATGATACTACCCAAAAAACTTCCTAATGGTGCAGCCAGTGTAGAAGCTAGAGCATTTCCGCCGTTTAAAAGGGCTAAAGCTTTAGGCACAGAATCTTTTGGAACGATCCGCATGATAGCGGCGGCAGAGATAGACCAAAAGCCGCCAACCGCTACTCCTAGAAACGCACGGCCTCCCATCAGGATTGCAGCATTAGGGGCCAGCACCACAATTAAGCCAGAGACGATCATTAGCGACGTGAAGAAAAGAATTGCTTTACGGCGATCTGTATTCCCGATAATGGCCGAAATGAACACACTCGTGACCATCGCAAACAGTCCTGAAATGGAAATCGACTGTCCGGCAGTGCCTTCGGTGATGTGAAGGTCTGAAGCCATAGGAGTTAAAAGGCTCATGGGTAAGAATTCAGACGCAATCAAAATGGCCGCGCACATAGCCATTGCGACAACAGCCCCCCATGCTGACTGGCCGTTTTCTGCTATTTCGTTGTTTTTAATCACTGCCTGCATGTTCGCCTTCTTCGTTTGACTTCACTTAAGATAGTGCTACGGTTGATTAAGATAAATGGCAGTTATCTTTATGAACAATTAAGCGGAGCTTCATAATGAAAATGGACCAACTCAACGGCTTGGTTGCTCTGAAAGCGGTAGCGGATGCAAAGAATTTTGGCAGCGCGGCTGAGAAATTAGGCGTTTCTGCATCAGCAGTAAGTCAATCCATCAAGCTTTTAGAAAAGCGGCTTGGTGTTGCCTTGCTCTCTCGAACAACACGTAGCACCAGCTTAACGGAAGCAGGAACTCGCTTTTTAAATCAGGCGGGACCAGCGCTGGATCAGATCCTAACGGCTTTGGATGATACAGGAAGCTACGGTAAAGCACCTTCAGGCCTGTTGCGCCTTAATCTTCCACGCCATGTTTACACCGCCCACCTTGCGCCCATTATTTCCAGCTTTATTAAGAAGCATCCTGAAATAACTGTAGAGTTATTTTTCGAAGAACAGCGTGCGGACATCGTAAAAGGTGGCTTTGATGCGGGGATCAGGCTTTCCGATATTCTCGCGCAGGACGTATCGGCCATAAAGCTCTTTGGACCATTGCGATTTGTAACTGTAGCATCGCCCGCATACTTGGCGCGGTCTGGAACCCCAAAACATCCGAAAGATTTGTTAAATCATAATTGTGTTCGCCACGCCTATAACACTGGCCTTTACGATAACTGGGAGTTTGAGCAAAAGGGAAAAGGGTTCGAGGTAAAAGTGACAGGCTCAGTCATTATGAATGACCCGATTATGGTGGAGGATGCAGCGCTTAAAGGGATGGGAATTATCTACACCTTGGAGCAGGGTATTAAACATCGTTTAGATAGCGGTGAACTTGAAATTGTGCTTGGGCAATACTCCATCACAAGCACGGGATTTTATCTTTATTATCCAAAGCCTTCTCAAGCCTTGCCGAAACTTCGTGTTTTTATAGATCATCTGAAACGCGCACAGGGCAGAAATAATTTTACAACGTGATGACTATTAAATGATCTTGGTGAGCTTAAATAAATATGGATAGTTGCGATAGATCAGCCTGCAAGCCTCGCCAAGGCTAAGACGGTAGAATAAGATCAAGTTTGAAGGGGGCAATCACCCCCTTCAAATGCCCGCCTTTTTCTTTCTCTGGATTTCCCATGCTCAAAAAATTCTTCTTTATCATTCTCCCCGTCTTATTCCTGTTCTGGCAGTTGGCTTATGAGCGGATGCACGATGTGTCCGAACTGGCCGCATTGATGTCGGAGAATGGGCCGATTGAATTGATGCAATGGATTGTGATTACGCTGGCCCTTATCGTCTGCCTGATCACGCTGCCGAAAATTTCAGTGAAAGATAAGCCGTGGTTGTTTGCTTGGGTGGCACTGACCGCGCTGGGCAGCTTGTATATTTCAGGTGAGGAGGTTAGCTGGGGGCAGCATTTCCTGAACTGGGATACCCCGTCCTACTGGGCGGTGGTCAATGACCAGCAGGAAACAAACCTGCATAATACGACCTCATGGCTGGACCAGAAGCCGCGCTTGATTCTGATCATCGGTATTGCTCTGGGGGGGATCATTTTCCCCTTGCTGCAAAAATTTAAACCCGGCGTGTTGCCAGGTAAATTTTCCATTCTTTATCCAACGATGCTGTTTATGCCGATTGCCCTGCTGGTCATCGGTCCGTATTGGATTGATAAGGTGATTGATATTTTCGCCCGGGTCAGCGAAGTACAGGAATTGTATATGTACTATTTCATCCTGCTCTACATCCTGGTGCTGCGTCGCCGCATCGTTTCTGCCTGACATGGCGCGTCAGCCTGTGGATAGAACAGGTTGGATGGATGGTTTTGGAGGGGTGCCGGGTTTATCTTTATACACGGATCCTTGGGAGAATCCAGTCTTGTAAAGCAACAAGATTTAGGCCTGAATAACAGCCATCAATACATTGGCGTACAATAAGAACGGGTCGAGCAATGGGCTACAGGAATGAGATCTACCGCGTGAGTGACGCGGCAGCGCCCTCCGTTAAAACACCATCGGATTTACCGGTGGGGTCATTTTGTGTCCCGGCATCCTTGCAGGACTGGGCCAAACGGGGATGGGACGTTTTTAAAGATCTGACCCGTGCAGAAAATTCCGCGACTCGCACCAACGCCAAAGATTCCAGCATTCTCGGTTTGTCGTATTCGTTACATCTTTGTCATGAGGGTGCCGGAGAAAAGGCGTGCGAAAAAATCATGCTGCGAATCGATTCGTGGACCTATGACAAATTAGGGGAAACAACCGATCTTCCAATTATGGAAATCGTGTTTGATGCCCATTTATTCTCCAGCCCTGCAAAATCTATAGAGTCGCTTAAGATTATGGCAAGGCCTGCGCAGACGGCAGAAAAGATTGCGTCACGCGCAATAAGTGCGGCATTGTTTTTTATAAATCAAATAAATGCAGGCCAGGTTCCGGATTTTGAACGGGTTTTGGAACTGCATAGAATTCATCCGGAACTGAACAGGGACTCCGGAAAAATAGGCGGAAAATCGAAGGGCAATTATGTGGTGCGGTCGCGCACGGTCTCGTTGCAAAGACCGGTCAAGGCCGCAGGGGGACTTGCCAGACGGTATGAAGCCGACAAAAAGAATGACGGTCTGATTGATGACAATTAGGCCGGTTATTTTCAAATGCGATGTTGAACAGGACATCATGGGAGCGTTGGGAACAATATGAATCAGGATAATAACAAGCCGAATGGCCCGATTCCGCCGCAAGTGCCAAATGGCATAAAACGTCAGTTTGAGCGCGCTGCGGATTACCACCCGAATTTTTTCCCGGCTGAAATCGGTCTTGATCCGCAAAAATATTATCAACGCAAACCGTCTGAATATGCCGGGGTCAAATTCTTTGCCGAGCAGGGCTGGATTCATGGCGTTCACGCCAGCGCCACGCCCGGTGAAAAAGGCGGCGTAAAAATCGCCATCGAACACTGGGTCCATCGCCCCGATGGTAACAACATCCTGACGCCTTTCCTTGAAATCGAAGCGGTGCCGGCGAAGATCCATGGCCGCGATGTGATTCGCATTGCCAAGCTGTCCGTGCAGGGCGAAGTGCGCGATGTGAATGACCGCAAAATGGTCAATGCCGCCATTTCCACCTGTCAGCAGACCTTGGAACAATTGCGCCTTGAGCGCCGTATGCCGCTGCTCAATAAAATTGCCGAAGGTGCAGGCTTAAAAGCCAAACCGCTGCCCGATACCTATAAGGACGGCAATGCCCGCATGGCGTATGAGGCAGGGCGGAAGAACATTACCCGCCTTTTGCGTATCCCAAAACAATTCCTGCCCGCCGTTACCGGATTTTTTGAAGAAGGTTATGACGCCGTTCCGGGTACACCGGTTATGTTCAACGCGACCTCGCGCAGCACCGTCAAGGGCGGCGCGGAGTATTCTCTCTACAGTGAATTGAAGCAGCAGATTGACCGCGTCACGGTGGCGTTTTCGCTAAAGCTGGCACGCAAAAGCGCGGATCAGCAGAACCCCTATACCGAACGCGATGTTGTGCGGTTCCGGTTCCGCCCGTCCAAGGCGCCAAAAAACGCCAATCTGGTTGAAATTGTACAGGCCGACATGGATGGCCGCGCGCAACGCGTCAGCGACCATAAAAACATGGTTCGTTTGTTGCACTTCGCGCATGATTCGGTGCTACAGGTGCGTCATGGCGTGATGCCCGATCTGGCGCAGATTCTCAGCTATACCAATACGCAAAAAGCGATCAGCGGTGTACCTGCCCTGAAAAAAGAAGATGGCCCGCGTTATACTTACCGCGTTCTGGGTGGTAACCCGTCGGGCCCGCGCCTGTTCCAGCAAGATGGCGGCATTGGCGCGAACTGCTTTGTCCATTTGTACGAATGGCACGATGAAAAGGGTGATTATAAATCAGACGCCGTGATGGTTGATTGCGGGATTACGCCATTGAACCGCGACACAACCGGCTTTGACGGCATGATGTCATTCGCCGGATCATATTTTGAACACCGCAAAAATCCGAAGCACAAGCCGAAACATAAAGTCGGCACGCTGATGATTACCCACCCCCACCTTGACCACTTTTTGGGTGTGCCGCATTTGCTGTTGGCCGGGTACGTGATTGATCATCTGGTCTGTAACGAAGCGACCAAAATGTATATCGAAAAGGCCTGCCGCGATCTGGACGTGCCAAAAGAATATATGCCGAAAAAATGGACCGTCATTAACAAGGAAATGGATCTGAAGGCCGGTCAGTTTGATATGACCTTTGGCTGGATGCCGCACTCCGCCATCACCAACTGGGTCAATATCAAAACACCCGAAGGGTCCACGCTGCATTTCTCTGATGCCAAGGTTGATGACACGGTGATGTCGCACCCGGCGCTGAACATCGAAAAAATAAAATCACTGAAGCCAACCATGGCGATTGTTGATTCGACCCGCGCCGCGCAGGATGAAGAAACCGAATCAGAAAAATCCGTCGAACAGAAAATTGTCGATTTCGCCAATGAGCATCCGGATAAGGGAATGATCGGATTCCATATCGGTTCGAACGCCGCGCGCATGGCCGGATTCGTCAATGCCTATGGCCGCACGGGACGCGACACGGTTATTTTCGGGGCGGCAAAACGCTTCTTGAAACAGGTGTTGGACAAGGTTGGCCTGCGCAACGGTTTTGGATTGAAAGCCAACGCCAAGCGCGAATTCGGCAAAGATGTTGTCAACTTTACCCCAAAGGCGAAACGTGCCAATGAAATTCTGGGCGCAGAACCGGGCCGTCAGGGTTTGTTGGCCACGGGCACGCATAACGAAGTGATGTCGATTGCTAACCGTCTGGTTGAAAACAAGGACCAGAAAAATCTGGGCTTTATCACACCGCAAAAATATATTGCCGTCATGTCGCAAACCGGCATTCCGGGCAGCCAAAAGGGCTGGAATAAACTGATTGAATGGTTTGAGCGCCGCGGTTTTGAATACCGCGTCATTCACGCATCGGGTCATGAAGGCCGCAAGGGCATCGAAAAAATGCTCGACTGGGCGGGCGCAAAATATGGCGTTGTCACGCATGGCAATATTGAACAACGTAATAACGCTGAAAAAATCGTCCGGGATAAGGGGATGCAATCCATCAACCCGGTCGAACAGGACGTGATTCAGGTTTCCGATAAAAATGGTTGCCGCATCATCGCGCAGGAACCATCGGTGATGATTTACTACACCATTAAACGCCCCGCCGATCAGCATTATGGCGGCGGTGAAGATGTGGAATATTATGCCTATATGGCGCCGCCGGAAATCCGTACACCAACGGGTGAGATGATCAAGGACATTGCGAAATCGCGTCCTGATGTATCATCCGATACGATCCGCCTGCGTCAGGGGCATGGACAAACCCCGCAACGTGATCCGATTTTGAATGTTGATGGTGTCGATCTGTCGGCGCGTAAGAAGCGCGTGAATATTTCCCTGCCCGATTATCTGGTTCAAAACGGCATTATGAATCGCGTGATGCTGGATTGTGAAACAACACAATTGGGCCGTTATGCGTGGATTACACAATTTGCCGCAAAGCAAACCAGCTGGCTGGATGAGGATGAAACAAAAACCATCAATATCCGCCAGACCTTGCCGCGCACGATTCTACCGGATCTGAATGCCTTGCTGGCCACAGGTATCGCGCCAAGTACGCTATATCAGGAAGGGGACGGATTCTTTCCGCCGCGCCAGTTCTATCACCAGATCATCAATTTCCTGCATGATTCAAAAGTCATTCCCGATAAAACACCAAAAGATCCTGTCGCGGAAGGCGCGGAACCTGCACCCGACCGCGTGACATCGCGGATCTGGATTGATGACGACCAGAAACCAAAAGATCCATCCCGTCGCGGCCATGGTGGCGCGGGTGCTTATATGGAACGCTCGCTGAACTATGCGTATAGCAAGGATGAGAATTTCAAAAACCCGCGTCCAATCCCGGTGAAAACACTGGTCGGCGGTTTCAACAACACTAAGGCGGATGACGTTTGGCTGCAACACGCCGGGTTCCGGGCCGGGGCGCTGCGTTACTCCCCAACCAATACGGGCGGGATGCGCCGCTTCGATCTGCGGAACATGGCGCGGATGTTTGCCTATCTGCGTCCTGACCAGTTCAAGGTCCGCCAGAAACCTGAAAATCCAACCTTCCCGGATTTCACGGTTCAGGGGATTATGAAGGCCAATAATCTGGGCTACGAAAAATATAATGCGCATGAGGCATCGTCGGATGTCGATATGCAGGATAATGCGATCCTGAAACATATGCTGGGCATTGACCCGGAATTGTTTACGCAATGTATGCTGAATGCGAATCCGAAAGAGGTTAAAAAATTCCTCGCCGGGACGCATAACGGAATGCTCTATCCGCGCCATCTGATGACATACATCAACAGTGCCGCAATGGGGGCCAGTGCCAATATCGGTGTTTATGTTGGTCGTTCGACCGATAAAAAATACATGAACAAGGCGCTGGTGTTCAACGTGTCCGATTTTGATCCGAAAGATTTTATAGGCATGGGCGCGCAGGAAATTTCCGAGATCATGGGAAACCGTAATCACCGTCTGCACAAAGCGTTCGAAGTGATCCAGTTGAACCGTCAGCCGCTTCTGGCGTCTGCGGATCGTGGTTTTGCCGTTGGTGCGAACCGTGGCACATCGGTCGAAGCGATGAAGGGTTACAAACATTTCATCGAACGTCATCCACAAGTCGCGGCGAATATGATCAAGGCGATGGAGATGGCAAAATTCTTCCCCGATGCCGATTTCACCATGCCAATGGAAGAGCGCGTTTTCTCGGCCCCCTTTATGGAGATGAGCAGCAGCGATAAATCCACTGCAAAAATCTTTGAACCGCGCAGCGATGAGTTTGCCAATGAAGACCTGGCGCATCAATTGAACCTTGAACGCGCCCACGCGTTGGATCAGTTCAATTCGACCGTGCTGCGGGAACGCTATGTTTCTGTGCTGTACCAGATTGAACGGGAATCAAAACAGATTTTCGGCAAGGATGTTGAATATCTGCACCCCGATGACCGCGACCGCGAAAAGGCCAAGGAAAAAGCGCGTATTCACGGGCTGATCGATTCTGAAGCCATGTCGCTGGGCCGTCTGGAAAACCAGATCCGTGAAGCGAAAGCGAACTGGGCGAAAAAAATGGACGGCAAAACGCCGGAACAGGTCACCGTTTGCGAGCGTATTCTGCGCGAAAGCGAAGCTTTGGCTGCGCATTTGCAGGAACGGATCAAGGCCGGCGACCCTGATTGGGCGTTGAATGAACGTGATTACGCGTTGCTGGGTCTGAACGACAATATCAATTACGGACGGTATCAGCGCCCATTGTCGAAAAACCCGCATCCAAAACCAAGCGCACCGGATGTGGCGTAAAGGATAGAATGAAGGGGGGCAATCGCCCCCCTTTTTTTATAGTCATCCCCGCCTTGTGCGGGGATCCAGAGAAATTCCTGAGATCACGATATTTGTTGCCCTGGATCCCCGCACAAGGCGGGGATGACAAGCGGAGGGATTTTAAGCCTTTACCAGCAACGCTGACCATTCACCGCGATCAAGCCGGGTGATCAGCGTTGCGCCCAGATTTTGATACACATCCAAAACATCCTGCGCCTGATGCAGCAACAGCCCTGACAAAATGGCATACCCGTCCTTTTTCAGATGGGTCATCACATCCGGCGCCATCGCCTTTAGTGGGTTGGGCAGGATATTGGCAATAATCAGGTCGAATGAACCATCAACAATCGCAAACCCATCCCCGGCTTCAGCGGACAGATTGTCGCCAATGCCATTGGCAAGGCGGTGATTATGGGTGACGCGCACCGATTCGGGGTCAATATCCACGGCCAGAACGGGGCCGTTCCATAATTTGGCGGCGGCAATCCCCAAAATCCCCGACCCGCATCCCATATCCAGTGTGCGTTCAGGGCTAAACCCATCCTGTTTCAGGCGGTCGAGCAGGATCAGGCAACCCGATGTTGTGCCATGTTCACCGGACCCAAAGGCAGTGGCGGCTTCGATCTCAAGACCAATCTGTCCGGCGGGAATAGAATCGGCGCAATGGCTGCCATGAATAAAAAACGGGCCAACGCTAAAAGGCGGGAACTGGCGATAGCTTTGTTCCAGCCAGTTGATGTCCGGTAATGGGGCAATTTCAAACGCGGGGGCGGCAATACCCAGTTCGACGGCCAACGGCGTCAGCAGGGGGGAAAGATCGGTTTGATCCGGCGCGCCCTCGACCAGCCATTGCAAGGCCCACGGGCCATGAAATGGATCACCGGTGCGCATCAGCGATGTTGAAACCGCTGTTTCGCCAAGGCTTTCGGCAAACCGGCTGGCCTGATCTTCTGTCAGGCCAGCCGGAAGCGCAAAGCTGATCGTATAAAGTTGATCGCTGGAATCGGTCACGAATTAACGCTTTTTGCCGGGTTTCTTTTTCGGCGCATCGTCATCTTCGTCTTCATCGTCCTCATCCAGATCATCTTCGTCTTCGTCCTCGTCATCATCGAGGTCTTCATCATCTTCGTCCAGATCATCAAGATCTTCGTCGTCGATATCCAGATCCGGATCGGCGATTTCATCATCTTCTTCGTCTTCGACGTCATCTTCTTCGACTTCGTCCAGGCTGACGACATCATCGCCTTCCAGCAGGGCGTCGTCTTCATCCTTGTCGGCGACCGGTGCATCATCTGTCTGGTCTTCAACGACTTCGGCAGCCACGGTACGGCTGCGGCGGATTTTGACTTTTACCTCGCCGGTAAATTCAATTTTGCAATTCGGGCAAACGATCGGGCGTTTGTTAAAATCGTAAAAACGGGTGCTGCATCCAGGGCAGATCCGTTTCATGCCTTTTTTGTCGGCAGTTGCTGTGGCCAAGTGTTCTCTCCTTCAAAAGGGCGTTCAGACCTCTTTTACTGCGCGAATTTTGGTGTTCTGTCAAAGGGAAAAGCGCTTTCGCGCAGGGGAAAGGGCAAAGCGCGGTTGTTTGCCGGGGCGGGGGTGGAAAGGCATGGATTCTGGTCCTATATCATTATAAAGTAGCTGCGCCGGATTTCCCCGGCGCTTTACCGAATCACACACCCCTGTTTGGAGGTTTCCATGACACGCTCCGTCGTTATCTGCGGC
>CAACXI010000024.1_pt1 | contig 68688 bp, 71 predicted proteins | sample 2275891 | NCBI WGS metagenome assembly CAACXI01 (sample SAMEA5312484, study PRJEB27640) | indoor metagenome | biome: indoor environment; feature: controlled; material: polymer antistatic dissipative epoxy resin | place: Italy | collected 2014-05-27 | reverse complement strand
TTTTATTGGCGTGGTCGGTGTGCAGGATGACGCAGACGCCATAGTGTTCAGCCATCATGTGAACATGGCGGGCGGCGGATACCGCGCCCAGAACCTTGGCTTGGAAGCTATCTGGGAAACCTTTTCCCGCATAAAATTCTGCACCACCATTCGACAGCTGAATAATCACATCGGCGTTATTTTTCGCGGCGGCTTCCAAAACGGCATTGATGGTATTTGTACCGGTCACGTTTACGGCGGGCAGGGCATAGCCGCCATCCTTACAGGCCTTCACAAGTGTCAGGTAATCCTGGCCGCTAACAACGCCGGGTTTCAAGGATGGTTTGGACATGGTGCTTCTCCGTCTGATCAAAAATAATTCAGGTTATTTATATATGGATTGTTGGCCCCGCGAAAGGCAGGTTGGCAAAAATACGAATGATAAGATGAAATCAGTTCGGAATTAAGGTTCCATGGCCGGGGCAGCACCGCCGCCATCACCGCCACCACCGCCCGCATCAAATGACCCGCCGGAATCGAGAGACATGGACGCACCAAAGTCGCCACCGCCGCCAATACAGGCGCACAGCGATGCAAATGCAGGTGCAAAATCTCCACTCAATCCAATAGCTTCAGCCATTCCGTTCAGTACCTTTTCTTTCCAGTATTCCAAGCTCAATCAAATTATTGATGGCCCGGTTATCGGTCGTCTGTGGCCCGTTATACAAAGTCTGAAACACCTGTTGGCGATTTGACGGATCTTTGTCCCCGACGGCTGCAATAATCTTTGCGTCACGAAGGGTGGGTTTATGCTGACCGAAGAAATTAATATAACGTATTAGAAAGTTTTTCAAGCTCTTATGCGAATTATTGAAATAAGTTAGAGCTAAGTCCATGTTTTTTTTAGAATATCCGCATATTGTCAGCGAAACTTCACGGCCATCGCGGCCAGGTTGGCGCAAAATGCAGCCATAATCATATAACCACTCAATATCCCGGTTCAGGGCAGATTTATCCGCCTTTAAACGTTGGATAATTCCCGCCTGTGTTGTGCCCGGGTTTTCGTCAATATCCGCCAAAATCACCGCCCGACGCAGGGTACAGGCCGGTTCGCCACCCAGCGCATCAACCAAATGGTCAATCACATGGCCGACTTTCATCGCCTTGGACTCTACATTCCCGTCAAATGGCAGTGTTTTCATGGCTAAACCTGTCTCTTCAAGCCAAATTATCGGACAAAATCTATAACATAACGTTGAAATTCCGTCCAATTTTCAAATTTAGGCGTATTCATACAAATAAGGCGGAGCTTTTGGCCCCGCCTTATCTTTAAAAAATAGCGTATTGGGTTAGAGAGCAGCCATTTTCACGGCTGTATCCAGCATCCGGTTGGAAAAACCCCATTCATTGTCATACCAGGACATGACGCGAACCAATGTTCCGTCAATAACCTTGGTTTCATTCAAGGCAAAGATGGAGGAGCGCGGATCGTGGTTGAAATCGCTGGAAACCAGCTCTTCCGTGTAGGTCCCGAGAATACCCTTCAACTGGCCTTCCTGTGAGGCTTTCAGGATCAAAGCGTTAACTTCTTCGACCGTGGTTTCACGGTTGGCAACGAATTTGAAATCGACCATCGATACGTTCGGGGTTGGTACGCGTGTCGCCACGCCGTCCAGCTTGCCTTTCAGGGCAGGGAGGACTTTACCAACAGCCTTGGCCGCACCGGTCGAGGTCGGGATCATATTGAGGGCCGCAGCGCGGGCGCGGTGCAGGTCTTTATGATTGGTATCAACGATTTTCTGATCACCGGTATAGGAATGGATGGTGGTCATGAAGCCGTGTTTGATCCCAATGCCATCATGCAGAACCGATGCCACAGGGGCCAGGCAGTTCGTGGTACAGGACGCGTTGGAAACGATTTTGTGGTCGGCGGTCAGCTTGTCGGAGTTGACGCCATAAACAACCGTAATGTCTTCATCGGTACCTGGCGCAGAGATCAGGACTTTTTTCGCGCCTGCTGTTAAGTGCTTGCCTGCACCTTCACGGCTGGTGAAAATGCCAGAGCATTCAAACGCAATATCAATGCCCAGATCTTTCCACGGCAGTTCTGCCGGGTCTTTGACCTGAACGCATTTAATGCGGTCGCCGTTGACGATCAGGATGTCGCCTTCGGTTGAAACTTCAAACGGGAAACGCCCGTGAACGGAATCATATTTCAAAAGATGTGCGTTGGTTTGCAAATCGGCCAGATCGTTAATGGCGACGATTTCAATATCTTTACGGCCTGATTCATAGAGGGCACGAAGGACGAGGCGGCCGATACGGCCAAATCCGCTGATTGCTACTTTAGTTGTCATGATAATTCTCCTTGATGGGAGAATATTTAAGGCGGGGGGAGGATAAAGTCACGCCCTAAAATGATAAAGGCCGGGGAAAACCCCGGCCGCTCTATCACATGCACTCATGCTCGATTGCAAGGTGCTTCGTCAAGTCGGTGCCGCCCTAATTAATGACTCCTTTGGCATTCTCCAATTCCCCTGCGCATAGGTGGTTTCCCAGTGATGTGCGCCTTGAATGATCATGGTCATATGGAACCTTTCGTTGATGATTTATCCAGTATCTCATGAAATTATGAAAAATTGATTACCAAAGGCAAATTTATGGGAACTTTTTCCAAAGCGGGCTTGACCATGCAGCCTGCAAATGAGAATGATTATCATCTTAAAATCCCAAAGGATCAAAAACGATGAGCGCGGACACCGTAAAGCTGCAAACTTGGACCACCAGTCAGGAAGAAGAAGACCGGATGTTCACCGGACATTTTCATCACTGGAAAACGATGATTGCCAATGTGCAGGAACGCGATCTGCGTGAGAAAACTGTTCTGGATTTCGGGTGTAATCAGGGCGGCTTTATCCAGATGCTCTATAACACTTTGCCGTTTAAAAAAGCAGCTGGCGTTGATATTGCCGAAGATTCATTAGCCAAGGCTGCCAAGCGTAACGCGCATTTGCCAATTGATTTTTATCCAGCGTCTGAACTGGAAAAAATCAACGCCGGTTTTGATATCGCCTTCAGCCATGAAGTTATTTATCTGCTGCCTGATTTACACGCCCATGCAAAAACGATGCGGAATACTTTAAAAGATCACGGTGTCTATTATGCCGCCACCGGTTGCCATACCGATAACCCGGCCTGGCCAGACTGGCATAAAGCGATTAGCGATTATTCCAATATCCCTGTGCCAAGTTACAGTCTGGATGATTATGCGGCGGCCTTTGCCGCAAATGGTTTCCGTGTTGAGGCCATGCAATTCAAAAGTAATGGGTTCATTGTCGCCGAACCGGATGACAAGGTGTACTACCCGAAACTGATCGATAAGCTGAATTATTATAACCAGTATAAAATCCTGTTCCGCTTTACCAAGGCCGCTTAAGCGTGAAGGCTGCGTTTCCAACATCAGGCATGGTTGATACCAGCGATGGTTCGGGGCATCGGATTTATTTTGAATCCTATGGCCCGGCGGATGCGCCTGCCTTTGTCATGGTGCATGGAAATGCGGGTTACGTTTTTGATATGAAGAAATTATCCCTGTGGGATTTAAACCAGCGGCGGGTGATTATTATTCATGCGCGGGGTGTTGGACATTCAAAACCTGCCGGGGATACCGATCAAAACCTTTACCCGGATCTGGCCGGGGATATTGAAACAATCCGGGATCATCTTGGGCTGGATCAGATTGGCCTATTTGGCTGGTCTGCCGGGGCGGCGGTCAGCTTGCTCTACGCGGAAAAATATCCGCAGCGCTGCCGGGATGTTATTCTTTATGGCGGGTTTTTAGGCGGGGTCAGCGAATTAAAAGCATATTATGCCAGAAGCCGGAAAGAACACGCGGCGGGGTGGCAGCAATTTTGTGATGATTATGGCGTGCAAAATGAATTTGATGCTGTTGGACTTTGCAACCTTGATCTGCTTTACGGAATAAGGGCGCAGCAGCGCCAAGCCGCCCTTCGTTACGAACAGATTTTTGGCCCTGTGCGGATCAGCCCGCATGATTTTGACCGGTTGGTGTCCAGCCGTATTGTCTATGCCAATATGATTGAAAATAACTTTGGATTGAACGGACGTCCTATTCCTGTGCCATCCAATGCAGTGTTTATTCGCGGCGACCGGGATTATATCGGGTCTGCCATGCCAGGTGAGATCCTGATAAAAAATGCGGGCCATGATATTCATGACCCGCATATTCAAAAAGATTTAAGGGCGGTTTTGGACGGGATTACCCCGCGACCTTTGCCTTTACTGCATCAACCACGGCTTCAGCCGTAATCCCGAAATGCTTGTACAGCACTTCTGCGGGTGCGGATTCACCAAATCCGGTCATGCCAACAAATATGCCATGCGCACCGATAAAGCGGTCCCACGGCATACGGATGGCGGCTTCAATCGCAACCTTTACGCCGTCCTGACAGATGATCGATTGTTTGTAATCGCTGCTCTGCTGCCAGAACAATTCCATACATGGAACCGATACGACCCGTGCCGGGATTCCGGCGGCGTCCAGCTGTTCTTTTGCCGCCATCGCGATTTCAACTTCTGAACCGGTTGCATACAGGATGGCCTTCGCCGGGCCTGTTGCATCGGCCAGAATGTAGGCGCCCTTGGCGGACAGGTTTTCATCGTCAGCCTTGCGCAGCGGTTTCAGATTCTGGCGGGTCAGGGCAAAAACGGTTGGACCGTCATGACGATTGATCGCCAGTTCCCAGCATTCCGCTGTTTCCACACCATCACAGGGGCGCATCACAAATGTATTCGGAATAGCGCGCAACGCCGCGACGTGTTCGACAGCCTGATGGGTTGGGCCGTCTTCGCCAAGGCCGATGGAATCGTGTGTCATGACATGGATGACACGTTGTTTCATCAGCGCGGCCAGGCGGATGGATGGGCGGCAATAATCGCTGAACGACAGGAATGTTCCGGCATAAGGAATAATCCCGCCATGCAATGCCAGCCCGTTCATAATCGCCGCCATACCGTGTTCGCGGACGCCATAATGGATGTACTGACCATCATAATGGCCGGGGGTGATATTGGCCGGACCTTTGACCTGAGTCAGGACGGACCCGGTCAGATCAGCGGAACCACCAACCAGTTCGGTTACGGCAGGAACCAGCTGTTCCAGAACCATGCCCGATGTCTTGCGTGTCGCAATCGCCTTGTTCTCAGCCACAAAGGATTTTTTCAGCGCCGCGATCAATGGTTTGATCGTGGCGGCCACATCGCCCTTCAGCGCGAATTCAAATTCGGCCTTCTTTGGTGACTTGTTAAAACGATCCGTCCATGCGGCGGATAATCCCGCATGGCGTGCCCCGACCTTGCGCCAGGCCTGAAACATTTCTTCCGGAATAATAAACGCCTCATGCGGCCAGCTCAGGTTTTTACGCGAACCAAGAATTTCCTCAGCCCCCAGCGGCGAACCGTGGGACGATGATTTGCCCTGCTTGGTCGGTGCGCCGTAACCGATATGGGTTTTGCAGCAGATAATGCTTGGGGTCGCTGTTGTTTTGGCATGGGCAATTGCTTTTTCAATCGCGACAGGATCGTGGCCATCTACTGTCTGAACATCCCAGCCATATGATTCAAAACGCATTGGCACGTTGTCGGAATAGGACAGGGACGTCGGGCCATCAATCGAAATGCCGTTATCATCATAAAGGACAACCATTTTCGACAGTTTCAGGTGACCGGCAAGGGCACAGGCTTCATGGCTGATCCCTTCCATCAAATCACCGTCAGACGCAATAACATAGGTCCAGTGATCTACCAGATCATCGCCAAAGCGCGCATTCATGATGCGTTCGCCCAGCGCGAAACCCGGTGCCGTTGAAATTCCCTGACCCAGTGGACCAGTGGTCATTTCAATCCCGGCGGATGGCATGACTTCCGGGTGTCCGGCGGTCAGGCTGTGCAGCTGGCGGAAATTTTTCAGCTGGTCCAGCGTCATTTTTTCATAGCCGAGCAGATAGAGCAGGGCATATTGCAGCATCGATCCATGTCCGGCGGACAGGATAAAGCGGTCACGGTCGGCCCATTCCGGGTTCGCCGGATCAAACTTCAAAAATTTGGTGAACAACACGGTGGCGACATCGGCCATGCCCATCGGCATCCCGGGGTGGCCGGAATTTGCTTTTTCAACAGCATCCATGGCCAGTGCCCGGATGGCATTCGCCATGGTTTTCAGGTCCAGATCGGTTTCGGTTACTTTTTCGGACAAATTGGCGGCGGTCTGGGTCATGGCTGATACTCCAAAATTATGAAACTCGGGGCTACATTGCCCATCTTTTCCTTTACGGTCAACGGCCTGCGGGACGTTCTTAAGAGGGCGAAATTAAGCGGTTGAAAACTTCACCGGAACCCTTGCTTTTGGCGCGCCAAGACTGTTAATTCACAGGGTTTCAACGGCGAATTTATTAAGTTTGATTATTTAGAGAGGCAGGGTGTCGTGTCCGTAGCAATCAAGAATGCACTGATGAATCTGGATCAGGTTATCGACAAGATGGAAGGGTCGTTGACCAAGCATCAAAAAAGCCTGAAAACCGCGCAGCCTGACCTGTTTGGCGCGCCCGCAAAGCCCCAGGCCCCCGGAACTGTTGTCAATTTTGACCGTTCTGCCTTGGCCAAAAAGCTGGATATGACCATTGCAAAGGTCGAACAATTGCTGGGTGAGGCATAAAACATGGCCGAGGTGAATGTAACCATCCACGGGAAAACCTATGGGATTGCCTGTGATGACGGGCAGGAACGCCGGGTTCAGGAATTGGCCCGCTATGTCGATGTCCGGTTAAAGGAAATTGCCGGGGTTGGCGCTGCCAGCAATGAATCGCATCTTTTGGTCCTAACCGCGCTGGTTCTTGCAGACGAAATTTTCGATGCCCAGACCAATGTTCAACCCGCAGAACCGAACTATGAAGAACGGATGAGCGAAGATGACGAGCGCGTGATTGTGGACGCGATCAACCATCTGGCGGCGCGGATTGACTCGGTTGCCGACCGCCTAGCCAAAATTTAAGACCAAGATTTAATTATTTTCATAAACGCACTCGCTTTTTAGGGCCGGACCGTCTATATATCTAGGCGGAAGGGATTGCTGCAAAGTTCGTGAACCACCTTCATCCCTCGGGCCGATAATTGTCTCTGCATGGGCGCTGTCGCTGTCCAGATCTTGGTCTGGAACATATGGTGCCCACCTGGTTTACCGGGCCAGCAGCGGATAAGTTTGCATGGTCACGGCTCCAGTGGCACCCTTCCACCTTTCAATCAATAATTGTATTATTCCCCTTATGTCTGGACTTATCACCAAAGATTCCCTGCGTCAGGAAGCCATGCTTCACCGTGACCGTATTGATCCCCAAAGCCAGGATGCGGAGCAGGCGGCGCGTAATTTCATGGAAGCCATCCAGCCCAAACCGGGGCAGGTCATTGCGCTTTACTGGCCCAAGGGCCGGGAATTCGACACCATGCCGCTGCTGCATGACTTACTGGAGGGCGGATGGATCTGCGCCCTGCCGGTTATTCAAAAAGATGAACGCCTGCTGCGGTTTGCCGGATTCACCGCCAATGACAAGGTTGATGCCGGTCCATTTGGATTAATGCAGCCTGCAATCAATGCTGATACACGCTGGGTTGAGCCTGACATCTTTGTCGTTCCAATGCTGGCCTTTGACCGTCACGGCAACCGTCTGGGCTATGGCAAGGGGTATTACGACGCGACCTTGCATCATTACCGCCATGACGAAGAAAAAGAGATTATTGCGGTCGGTTATGCCTATGCCCAGCAGGCCGTTTTGTTTAACCTGCCCGTGGAAGACCACGACGAAAAACTCGATTGGATTGTGACGCCAACGCGCGCGCAACGCTATGCTTAGAAAGAAAATTTGAATGCGGATTTTATTTATTGGCGATGTAATGGGACGTTCGGGACGGGATGCCATTACGAAGCATTTACCGGAGCTGAAGAAAAACCTGCGCGTTGATGTTACCATTGTTAATGGCGAAAATGCCGCGCATGGCATTGGGATTACATCTGACATCTGCAAAGAACTTTATGCCAATGGTGCAGATGTCATCAGCACCGGGAACCACATCTGGGACCAGCGCGAAATTATTTCCTATATCGACCGCGATCCGAAATTACTGCGTCCCTTAAATTACCCGAAAGGCACACCGGGGAAGGGGTATTATCTCCACAGCTTGCCCGATGGCCGGAAAATATTGGTCATGAATGCGATGGCCCGGGTGTTTATGGACCCCCTGGATGATCCGTTTGCAGCCGTGAATGAATTGCTGAACACCTATCGCTTGGGTGCGTCCGTCAATGCCGTCCTGCTCGACTTCCACGGTGAAGCCAGCAGCGAAAAAATGGCCATGGGGCATTATCTGGATGGGCGGGCCTCGATTGTTGTTGGGACACACACCCATATCCCGACGGCTGATGTCCAAATTCTGCCCGGTGGAACCGCGTATCAAACCGATGCCGGAATGACGGGGGACTTCGACAGCGTCATCGGGGTTAAAAAAGAAGTCCCGGTCCTGCGTTTTACCCGCAAAATGCCGACCGATCGCTTTTCGCCCGCCGATGGGGAGGCCACGGTTTGCGGATTATTGGTTCAAACGGATGACAGGACCGGTCTGGCCTTAAAAGCCTGCGCTGTCCGCATTGGTGGGCGGTTAAAGCCGGAAATGCCAGATTTTTAGAACTTACTTGTCATATTTGTTGCGCAAGCGATTTATTTCATGCATCCTCCTTAAATCGAAACAATATTTCAATATGGAGGGTGAATTATGAGCGAATATTCTGGCCAGCAAAAACAAGCCGTTTTAACAGCATTGGAGAGTGCGGCTGAAATTCTAATTTCGCTCGACCTCGGACCGGCCAGCGCCCAAGCCCTTGATAACTGGCAGGCAGCAGACCCGGAAACAAAAGTACAGGCCGCGAATACATTCTTGCCATTCACAAATATCCTGCAGATGTTTGCCGTTTTGGATGATGATAATGGCGCCCGCAATGCGTATGGCACGCTGTGCCGTTTTGGCGCATTGGGGGGTGAGGCAACATCCTCTATGGCAGACGTCGAAAAGGAATGTGAGGCTTATCTGGTCGCAGAATATGCCGATATCGCCGCGGGTCAGCAACGTGTTGCACCGATGGCGTACGGCACAAGGCTTTCAGACGCTTCCGGTCCGCGTGCCGCTTTGGAAGCACAGGTTGACGGGCTGGTTGCCAAGGCTTGCGATGGTGACCGTCAGGGTGTGAAAGATGCGTTTTACGCTTTAGGCGATGCGGATCATCGCGGCGCGGTGAAGGATGTTCTTTATTACATCACAGCCCTGCAACAAGATGTTCATAGCTATGAAGCGACCACCGGTTACAGCCCAAAAGCGAAAGCCCCGGCACTGGCATTCTAGCCACATCAAAATATGCGATTTAATAAAAAACAGGCCCTTGATCGGGGCCTGTTTTTTTAATGCTGCTGTTCTTCGATTTTATGAATGTAATCGAAATCAATGTCCTTATGGCGGTGCGGATTTTTGTCGAAATAGCGCAAGCAGGCTTCGTTCAGCGCATCCAGCAATTCCTGTCCGTATTTTCCACCATCCCCGGTAATGCGCCCCAGAATGACGGCACGGATCGTTGTATGGAATGCGGTCACAATTTCCAACGCTTCTTCATCGGTGCGTTCAATCACCTCTAAAAACTGAATCAGCTTGTCGGCGGTGCGTGTGACCAGATGGTAATGAAACATCCCGCCATTGGCCTTTAACTGCATCACCGGATAGATGATGGCGGCAATTAATGTTTCCGCATCTGTCATGCCAACATTATCACGCGCGTTTTCAATGCCCCGCATAACAGAGGCCAGATAGATCTCAGCCAATGGCATAAAATCGACGGAATTGCTTTCCAGCAAATTTTGCGCCTTGGCCAGAATTTCTTCGCTCAATCCGCCTGAACCAACCTTGGCCTTCAAGGTATTGGGTGGACGAATATATTCCGCCTTACGCCGGAGGGATTGATTGAAATGTTTTTTGTCGCTCATCTGAAGTCAATATCATCGGGGTTGAGGTTGAAACGGTCGCCCGGCGCTAGTCCTGTTTTTTCCCGCACCTGACGCAGGGTTTCATGCGCCTGAGCTTGCTGGTTATGAAGCTGCTGCATAAATTCCGGGCTGGTATTATCATCATCACGACGGAAGGGGCCGGCATAATTGCTGATTCCGACATCACGCGAACGGCGGCGGTCGGGTCCAAAGAAATCGCCTGAACGCACAAATTGGCGCGGGCGTTCAATCACCTGTGCAATGCGTTTATAAAGGTCGCGCGCATTAAAAGGCTTCACCAGAAACTCTGTCACACCGGCATCACGCGCCTGTAAAACGCGGCGGCGCTCACTGAATCCTGTCATTAAAATAATAGGGACATAGGCATTTGGGCTGCGCGGATCATTGCGGACCATGCGCGTAAAGGAAATGCCGTCCATAGGCTTCATCATCCAGTCCGCGATCACGATATCCGGATTGTATTCGATAAAACGCTTATAGCCGATCTCGCCATTGGACGCGCCAATCACATGGCCGACACCAAAGGTCAGCAGAAGTGATTTTGCAATTTCCAGCATGGGGGCATTGTCCTCAACAACGAGGATGCTGATACGATGAAGTTGGTAGGTCATCTGCCTGATACCGATTCTGGTTAAATTTTTTTGTTATTATCTAATGAGTATAACGGATGTGCATTTACAGAATATTAATCGTTACGGAAATTTGACTTTCGTTTGTTAAAGCAAGGCTAGCATTATTTGAGGACAATAGGAATCTCTAGCAATGTCACGTCTTGCACTTTTTGCGCAGATACGGCAGTTTTCTGCCACTGTTCTTTATTTTTTCTTATAATCTGGAAAACAATCATGGCCGGACATTCCCAATACAGCAACATCATGCACCGCAAGGGTCGCCAGGATGCCAAGCGCGCAAAAATTTTCACCAAAATTGGCCGTGAAATTACGGTCGCTGCAAAACAAAGCGGCGGTGATCCGGACGGCAACCCGCGTCTTCGTGCCGCGATTTTGTGGGCGCGCGAAGAAAATATGCCCAATGACCGTATCAAAAAAGCCATTGATAGCGCTGTTAATGCAGGCGTCGGTGATGATTACGAAGAAATCCGGTATGAGGGTTATGGCCCCGGCGGCGTTGCTTTTATTGTCGATGCGCTGACCAATAACCGGAACCGGACGGCGGGTGATGTGCGCCCGGCCTTTTCCAAATATGGCGGCAATCTGGGGGAAAGTAATTCCGTCAGCTTTATGTTCGACCGGGTTGGAATGATTTTGTATCCGGCAGCAAAGGCGGGCGCCGATGCCATGTTTGAAGCCGCCGTCGAAGCCGGGGCAGAAAATTGTGAAAGCAATGAAGACGCCCATGAAATCACTTGCCAGCCAAATGATTTCGCGCGCGTGCGTGATGCGTTGGAAGAAAAATGGGGTCCGGCTGAAAAATCAGCTTTGGTCTGGAAACCAAACGTCATGGCTGAAGTGACCGATGAACAGGCACAAACCGTGATGAAACTGATTGATGTTCTGGAAGACAATGATGATGTCCAAACCGTGACCACCAATTTATCGCTGAGCGATGAAATGATGGAGAGCCTGCTGGCATCATAATGCGCATCTTGGGGATTGATCCGGGGCTACAGAAAACGGGGTGGGGGATCATCCTGTCCGAGGGGCATAAGCTTCAATTTCTGGCGTGCGGCACAATCCATACCGATGCCACGCGCAGTACAGCAGAACGTCTGGCCGAAATCTCTAATGCCCTTGAAAAGATCATTACGGAATGGTCCCCGGACGAAGCCGCCATCGAAGAAACCTTCGTCAATAAAAACCCGGCCAGTGCTTTAAAGCTTGGCGTTGCAAGGGGTGCTGCGATGGTTACACCAGCGCGGATGGGAATAAGCGTTGCCGAATATGCCCCGAACCTCGTCAAAAAATCCGTTGTCGGCAGCGGCCATGCCAGCAAAGATCAGATTGGCATGATGGTTCGTGTTTTGATGCCAACAGCGGGAAAGATGGGGGCAGATGCCGCCGATGCTTTGGCGATTGCGGTTTGCCACGCGCACCATGCGCCGGGACAAAAACGGTTAAAAGAATTATTGGCGGTACAAAAAACATGATTGCAAAATTATCCGGCCTTTTGGACAGCGTTGCTTCGGACTCCCTGATCATTGATGTGAACGGGGTTGGCTATCAGGTCTTTGCCAGCGCCCGCACATTGTCGCGCATCGGACAGAAGGGTGACAAGGTTTCGCTGTTGATTGATACCCATGTCCGCGAAGATCATATCCACCTTTATGGTTTTGCCGATGCGGTTGAACAGGAATGGTGCCGCTTGCTGACCAGCGTGCAGGGTGTGGGCATGAAAGTTGCGCTGGCAATTCTGGGGTCTTGCCCGGTTGAAAAGCTGGCCTTTGCGATTGCGTCCGGTGATGCGGCCACAATGCGTCAGGCCGATGGTGTCGGGCCAAAACTGGCAACACGGATTGTTACCGAACTGAAAGACAAGGCTGGAAAAATGGCATTCAGCGGACCGGCCCCGGTCGCGAAGAAAAATGCGACAGCCTTGGACGCTGGTCCTGCGCCTGTTTCCGATATCAATAACGATGCTGTATCAGCCCTGATTAATTTGGGGTATGCCCGTGCGGATGCCTATTCAGCCGTCTTGCAGGCGGGGCAAAAATCCAATGATAACGGTAACCTTCAGACGCTTATCAAATTGGCCCTTAAAGAGCTAACTTCTTGATATAAAAGGTTAAATCAAAATCATTTGCATTTTCCAGAATATGGGAATAACTTGCCGATACTGCGTAACAAAAAAACAGAGGTAATGCTGTGAAAAAAGCTTTCAACGATGCCGTCTCATTAATGCGCGATGGAATGAATCATAGTCCTGTTATAGCCCATTCGCATCTGGCCGCTGCTGGAGTAGGCGCTGTCGCTTATGCCTATACGGGAAGCCCGGTTGCAGCCCTGATCACAGGTGCGATGCTGTTTTTCACAGGCATGACCTATCATTACGAAGGCCGCGAATATCGCGAAAAAAATCAGGCGCCAAAGCCGTAACATCTCTGCTTAAGAGATGTGATTATCTTTGCAATAAGGCTTGGATTTCTGCGGCTTTATGCCTAATCTGATGGGGTATTAACCGACCCCATCAAGATTGCCCTCATGACCGAAAATACCCAGAAAAATCAGGATCTTGAATCCGCCCTGATGGAAGACGATTCCACGGCGGAACAGGCCATTCGTCCGGCGCGTCTGGACGATTTCGTGGGGCAGAAATCCTTGCGTGAAAATCTGCGGGTTTTTGTCGAAGCAGCACGGTCGCGCAATGACGCATTGGACCATGTTTTGCTGTTTGGCCCGCCGGGTCTGGGTAAAACGACACTGGCCCAGATTATCGCGCGTGAAATGGGTGTTGGCTTCCGCGCCACCTCTGGTCCTGTCATTGCCCGGGCGGGTGATCTGGCCGCGATCCTGACCAATCTTGAACAAAATGATGTTTTGTTTATTGATGAAATTCACCGCTTGAACAGCTCTGTCGAAGAAATCCTTTATCCCGCGATGGAAGACGGCAAGCTGGATCTGATTATTGGTGAAGGTCCGGCGGCGCGTTCGGTGCAGATTGATCTGCCGAAATTCACATTGATTGGCGCAACAACGCGTAGCGGTTTGCTGACCAATCCATTACGCGACCGTTTCGGAATTCCTTTGCGGCTCGAATTTTATACCCCGGAAGAACTGACCCTGATCGTTAGCCGTGCGGCCGGTATTTTAGGCATGAAGCTGACGGCGGATGGTGCGTTTGAAATTGCAAAGCGGTCGCGCGGGACACCACGCATCGCCGGACGCCTGACCCGCCGCGTGCGCGATTTTGCTGATGTTTTAAAGGTGACGCAGATTGATGCAAAGGCGGCGGATGAATCCCTGAAACGTCTGGATGTTGACGGGCAGGGGCTGGACGGCATGGATCGCCGTTACCTGAAATGTATTGCTGAAAACTATGCCGGTGGACCAGTCGGCGTTGAAACACTGGCGGCGGCTTTATCAGACCAGCGCGATGTGATCGAAGACGTGATCGAGCCTTATTTGATGCAGCAAGGTTTTGTTCAGCGTACACCGCGTGGGCGGATGCTGTCGGAAAAGGGGTTCCGCTATTTGGGGCTTACCCCGCGCCAGGATCTGCAATTTGACCTGTTGGAGCGTTCCGATGCCTAGTCACGATATTCCTGCGCGCGTGTATTATGAAGACACTGATGCAGGTGGAATTGTCTATCATGCGAACTATTTAAAATTTGCCGAACGCGGACGGACTGAATTGCTGCGCGCTGCCGGTTTCGACCATATTACCCTGATGGCACAGGACGGCATTTTCTTTGTCGTCCGCAAAATGGACATCGAATATCTGTATCCAGCCCGGCTAGATGATCTTTTAACGGTAAAAACCAGTATTACGGCGTTGAAAAATGCTTCCTTTACGATGAAGCAGTCTATTTTTTGCCATGATGTTCTGGTCTGCTCCATGGACGTGATTCTGGTCTGTGTGACCAAAGATGCCAAACCGGTCCGTATGCCGGAAACCATGCGGGAAAAATTTGCGCCTTTTATTGAACTTGAGGAAGAACCAGCAGAATGACAAACGCAGTCGATAGAGCCGTTGATGCGGCAAACGTAGGAGCCAGCGTGGTTCACGATTTCAGTATGTGGGGCCTGTTTATGCAGGCGGACATGATTGTGAAAGTTGTGATGCTGGCGCTGTTGTTTGCATCGGTATGGAGCTGGACCATTATTATAGACAAGCGCATGACGCTGAAACGCCTGAACAACCGAGCTGATCGTTTTGAAGATGCATTCTGGTCGGGCGAACCGCTGGACAAACTTTACCAGCGCGTCAAAAAGGGAAAACAGGATCCTGTGCTGAAAACCTTCGCTGCCGGGATGGAAGAATGGCAGAACGGTATTTCCGGCGGGATGCCAGCGAAAGAAAGTATGCAGGCTTCGCTGCGCCAGCGCGTTGAGCGTGCCATGTCGATCAGCATTAACCGCGAAATGCATACGTTGGAACGCGGCATGACTTTCCTTGCAAACGTTGGTTCGACGGCGACCTTTGTCGGGTTGTTCGGGACGGTTTGGGGGATCATGAACAGCTTTACCGCGATTGCATCGACCCAGAATACTTCGCTGGCTGTTGTGGCCCCCGGTATTGCCGAAGCGTTGTTTGCAACCGCGCTTGGTCTGGTAGCCGCTATTCCGGCGGTTATTGCCTATAACAAATTCACTAACGATCTGCGCCGTTACGGGGATCGTCTGGATGCGTTTGTTGCGGAATTTGCGGCCATCCTGTCACGTCATCTGGATAATTTTGAATCCGGTCGCGGTCCGAGTGGTGGAACCGGTACGGGTTCCCACGCCAATGCCAAAAAAGATGACTGGAAGGTGGCCTGATGGGTGCGAATCTGAACTCAGGCGGCGGGCAGGCCCGCGGACGCAGCTCGATGTACCGTCCGATGGCGGAAATCAACGTAACGCCAATGGTCGATGTGATGCTGGTGCTGCTGATCGTTTTTATGATCACAGCCCCGTTACTGACCGCCGGTGTGCCGATTGACCTGCCCAAATCCGAAGCCAAACAAATTCAGGACGAAGACAACAAGCCGATTGAGGTCAACGTGACCAAAGAAGGCAAAATCTATGTCGGCGAAACCGAAGTCAGCAAAGACCGTCTTTTGACCTTGCTATCGGCCATGACTAATAACGATCCGGAACGCAGGGTCTTTATCCGCGCGGATCAGGGCATCGCCTATGGTGAAGTGATGGAAACGATTGGCGCGATTAACAAAGGTGGCTTCCGCAAGGTGGCACTGATTTCAAGCCCGTCGAAATAACCATATTCCCGCCATAAATCTGGACGACTCTAAATCTTATGAACGCGCAGGCGAGAAAACGAATTGTAGTGGAACATCCTCCGGGGATGAGCAGCGCGCTCATTTCCTCGCTGATCTTTCATGGCGCAATTATCATCGTGGGTATTTTCGGCCTGCCTTATATTGCCAAAGACCGCGTTGTTGATATTAAGCCTATTCCGATTGAACTGGTGGAAATCAGCGACACGACCATGACCAATAAACCGGCGGAAAAAAGCGTTCCGAAACCGGTAGAAGAAAAGAAAGAACCACCAAAGGCAGAACCTGAGCGTCCAAAGCAGGCCCCACAGCAATTAGCCGAAGTACCGCCGCAGGCTGCCAAGCCGCCAATCGATGATCTTGCCCTTCCGGCAAAGGAAAAGCCGAAGGAAGAAAAGAAGATTGAAAAGCCGAAGGAAAAACCGCCAACACCCAAACGCCGCCCGACCCTGATCGAAGAAGCCAAGGAAGCGCCAAAGGATGATCCATTTGCATCCCTGTTGAAAAATTTACAGGAACAAAAACCTGATACCGCCGAAGGTGAAGGCAAGGAAGCCGTTCAGGAGCAGGCCCAGAATTTGCCGATCGGCGAACGCATGACGATCAGCGAGATGGATGCGCTGGCGCTGCAATTGCGTCAATGCTGGAACGTGCTGGCCGGGGCGCGCTATGCCGAAAACCTGGTTATTGATCTGAAATTATATATGAATTCCGATGGTACGCTGCGTCAGGCTGTGATTGTCAACCAGATGCGTTATGGCACGGATAGTATTTACCGCGCCGCCGCCGATAGTGCGTTGCGTGCCGTGCGCGATCCTTACTGCACACCGTTCAAACTTCCTCTTGATAAGTACAATGACTGGAAAGTCATTAATGCCACGTTCGATCCTAGCCAAATCCTTTAAGTTCAATTTTTATTGAGGTCTGAAATGCTGAAAAAAATTCTGTTTATGGCTCTTGCACTGGTGGCGTTGCCGCTGGGTTCGGCACGCGCCGAATTGCAGGTTAACGTCAATAGCGGTATCCGCGAACCGATGCCGATTGCGGTCACGAATTTCTATGCCAACCTGCCAAACCAGCAGCAAATGGCGACGGAGATGCCCAAAATCATCACCGACAATCTGGAACGCACCGGCCTGTTCAAACCGTTATCCGCGTCCGGCTTCATTCAAACACCGCAATCCATCTTTACCGATGGTGTTCGTTTTGCTGAATGGCGTGCGATCAATACCCAAGCCTTGGTCACCGGAACCGTTACAACATCCCCGGATGGTCGGACCCGCGTTGAATTCCGCCTGTGGGACGTTTATGGACAAGCCCAGCTTTCGGGCATGGCCTATACAACAACGCCACAAAACTGGCGCCGGATTGCGCATATTATTTCAGATGAAATTTACAAGCGCATCACCGGTGAAAACGGGTATTTTGATTCCCGCATCGTCTACATTTCTGAATCCGGCCCCGCGACTGCACGCGTCAAGCGTCTGGCAATTATGGATCAGGATGGCGCGAACCAGCATTACCTGACCGATGGCAGCTATCTGGTCCTGACCCCGCGCTTCTCACCGAACAATCAGGTCATTACCTATATGGCCTATTATAAGAAAAAGCCGCGTGTTTACCTGTATGACATTGATAGCGGACGTCAGGAAGTTCTTGGTGATTTCCCGGGCATGACTTTCGCGCCGCGTTTCTCACCTGATGGGAACAAGGTCATCATGTCGATGGCGCAAAACGGGAATTCGGACATCTATACGATGGATTTGAAATCCCGCCAGCCGCGCCGCCTGACCGATAATCTGGGCATTGATACATCACCGTCCTTTGCACCGAATGGTCAGCAGATTGTGTTTGAATCTGACCGTGGCGGTACGCAACAGCTTTATGTGATGAATGCCGATGGCAGTAACCCGCAACGCATTACCTTTGGTGATGGTCGCTATGGCAATCCTGTCTGGTCACCACGCGGCGATCTGATCGCCTTCACGAAAATGGCTGGCGGTAAATTCTACATCGGTGTGATCCGTCCTGATGGAAAGGGCGAACGCCTGATTACAACGGCACACCATGTTGAAGGTCCAAGCTGGTCACCGAATGGCCGTGTTCTGACCTATTTCAAGGAAACCCCATCCTCCACGGGACGTTCCGCGAAGCTCTATACAATCGATCTGACCGGGTATAACGAGCGTCTCCTGAGAACATCACAGGATGCATCCGATCCGGCATGGTCACCTGTTAACCCGTAAGCCGGGTTGATGAATAGCAAAAAGCCCGCGATCATCTCGCGGGCTTTTTTGTGACTTAAAATTCCAGATTTTGAAAAGCGTCGATGACAGCGCGGTAAGTATCACGCTTAAACGGAACGATCAGGTCAATCACCTGATCCAGCGGAACCCATTTCCATTGCTGGAATTCCGGCGGGGTATGGGCATCAATCAGGATGTCCGCATCATTCCCAAGAAATTTTCCGGCGATCCAGGTCTGTTCCTGTCCCCTATATTGTCCATCCCATAATTTTTGCTGCAGGGCGGACGGCAATTCATAGAACAAGGAATGGTCCATGACCTTGATAATTTCTGCCTTATCCGTTCCAATTTCTTCGCGCATTTCACGATAGAAGGCGGTTTGAATATCTTCACCCGGGTCAATCCCACCTTGGGGCATCTGCCACGCGCCGGGGGAATCAATTCGTTCCCCGACAAAAACATTCCGGTCCTGATTAAATAAGGTAATCCCGACACAGGGACGGTAGGGCAAGTGGGAGAGTGACATTTTTAATGCGCCGTTGCTGTGGGGGCTGGGACAGCCGGGGTAGAGGGTGTTACAGGTACTGCGGTGTTCCCAGATTGAAAATCACTTTGCGCGGATAGGGGCGCGATCACGAACCCTTTCTGGTCAAGCCCGTCAATCCAGCTTTGCAGCATCCTTAAACCCATCGGGGTTGAATGAATAAAACCGATGGCCCGACCATTGCTTTGCGCGTTCACTTCCAACTGGCGCAATGAAGCCGCAATATGTTCGCGGGTCGATGGAATATCAATCCAGACATCATTATGCGCGTACGCTCCATTCAGCCCCGCTGCAATGCTTTCCGGCACGCTGGAAGGGGCGATGTCCCCATCCACAAAACCAAGTCCACGCGAATAGATTTCATGAACAATCGGACGTACATCATTGGCGGATTTCATAAAGGCAGGCTGATATCCGGTAACAAACCCGGCATAGCCAGAGCCGCGCGACATGGCCCAGTTCAGCTTGTTCAAATTCTGCCGTTCCACCGCGTTGATCAAAAGCGTCTGCGGCCCCGTATCATCCAACGGATAAAGCGCGGGCTCCACAGGCAGTTTCAACCATGTTTCATGACCGCGAAAACGCGATTCATTCATCCAGAATTCAGGGGAGGGTGCATAGGGTGATACCGCAACAGTCACCTCAGGTGAAAGATCGGACATCACCGCCTGAGATGCTGTATTGGACAAGCCAACATCCATGACAACAATTGAAATAAACGGTTTGCCAGCAACCGGGGTAAATGTGCGCCGGTAAGCTTGAAACGGCGTCATCTTATCGCTGGCCCGAATAATCGGCAGGCGGCCATCGGTTGTGTCAGCATAAAGCCCAGCGATAGGGGCCTGGGCCAGACTGCCGGAATCATCCTCCGCCGTTGCTGCTGTGGGCTCTGTCACCGGTTCTTCTATTACAGGTTCTGGCGTGTGAACGTCTGCGACAGTTTCTGGTGCAGTGACAGGCGGTTCTTCTGCCAGTGGTGTTACTACGGCCTGATGATCCTCTGCGGATAAATCTTCGGCGTGTGCCTGTTCTTCGGTGACGGGTGGTTGTTCCGGCAAGGCGTCACGCTGGATCATGACCGTTTGCGAGGCCAGCTTTTCACTGCGCTTTAAAAGAGTCTGCGGGCTTTTCAGCCATAAAAAAGCAATCAGCCCTGCACAAACAATCGCAATTATGCCCAGACCGGCCCCGAAGGTCCGGCCTGAAATTTTATGCTGCAATCCAGACAGGGATGCGGCCATTATTTTTTACGCTGTTCGTAAAGATTGACACCGCGGATCAGGTCAAGCGCCCGGGCCAATTGATAATCTTCCAGCAGCTTTTTCTTTTCCTCGGCTGCTTTCGGATCATCCTTAACCGCGGCAACGCCGGTTTTTTTGTCGATGTCCGGGGTTTCGGCTTTCTTATCCGGATTAGCGGCATCCGCGGCAGCTTTATCGGCGGCTACTTTTGCATCATCGGATTCGGCTTGCGAAACAATCTCTTCGATTTTCTTGATCTTGTCTTTGTCGAGCGCGCCCGGCAGATCCGCTTCGCTCATCCGTTCGGATGCCATCAGGGTTTCAATCTTGGATGGTTCAACAACAATATCCGGATCAATCCCCTTGGCCTGAATCGAACGGCCTGATGGTGTGTAGTAACGCGCCGTCGTTAAACGCATTGCCCCGTGACCGGCCAATGGAATAACGGTCTGTACGGACCCCTTACCGAAAGATTTTGTTCCAAGAACGATGGCGCGGTGATGATCTTGTAAAGCCCCTGAAACAATTTCAGAAGCCGAGGCAGAACCGCCATTGATCAGCACGACGATCGGCAAGCCCTTGGTGATGTCGCCCGGTGTGGCGTTATCACGCTTGGTGTCTTCTTCGTGGCGACCGCGTGTGGAAACGATTTCACCTTGATCGAGGAACATATCGGAAATTGAAATTGCCTGATCCAGCAATCCACCCGGGTTGTTGCGCAGATCGAGGACATAGCCGACCAGCTTGTCACCCAGCTTCTTATTAATTTCGTCAACGGCCTTTTGAACACCGGCATCGCTGTTCTGGTTAAAGGTGGTGATGCGGATGTAACCAATTTCATTCTGGAAGGTGTCAAACTTCACCGACTGAATTTTAATGATGTCGCGCGTTAAGACCAGCTTCAGCGCTTCGGGCGTATTTTCACGGCGAATGGTCAGTTCAATCGGGGTGCCGACCTTGCCGCGCATTTTATCAACGGCTTCGTTCAGTGGAACACCCATAATTGGTTCACCGTCCAGATGGGTGATGTAATCCCCGGCCTTAACCCCGGCACGGAAGGCCGGCGTATCATCAATCGGTGATACGACCTTGATCAAGCCTTCTTCCATCGTGACTTCGATGCCAAGACCACCAAATTCACCACGGGTTTGAACCTGCATATCGGCGAAATCTTTTTCATCCATATAGGATGAGTGCGGATCAAGTGAGGTCAACATTCCGTTGACCGCATTTTTAATCATGGTTTCGTCAGGAACTTCTTCAACGTATTGCGATTTAACACGTTCAAAAACATCGCCGAACAAATTCAGCTGGCGATATGTTTCACTGGAATCTTTAACCGGTGTTGCCGTGGCCGGGGCGCCCGCTGTACGCGGCGCCTCGCTCTGCGCTTGCGCCCAGCTTGCGGTCGGTTGCGCAAATGTCAGGGCGGTGGTGGACAGAATGCTCAGGATCAACAGGGATGGACGAAAAGTCATAAAAAGATTCCTAACTCAAATCTGGAAATTTTGCAGAGGGGTCAACGGGCTTGCCGTTGTGACGTAACTCATAATATAGCGTTGGTGAGCGGTCCGCGCCAGACCCTGTCAGTGTTCCAATGGGTTCCCCGGCAGATATTTTTCGTCCAACCGATGTATCAATCCGCGCCAGACCGGACATCAGACTATGAAAACCCTTGTCATGCTCGATAATGACCATATTCCCGTAATTCCGGAATGGGCCAGCAAAGCGGATCACCCCGCCAGCTGGTGCTGTGACCAACGCATTCGGCGCGGCGGCCAGTTTAATCCCTTTGCTTTTTGCGCCAATCTCATCGTTATCTCCAAACCCGCTGGCGATGCGCCCTTGAACAGGGGTTGCCCAGCGACCACCGGGTAAGGATGGAGGTTTAAGGCGCGCAGTTGCTTTGGGCTTTTCCTTGTTTTGAACGGCCGCCAGTTTTTCTTTCCGTTGTGCTTCCTTTTCACGCGCGATGGCTTGGCGTTCGCTTTCCTCAAGCTTTGCGACCAGTTGCTCAAGCGATTGGGCTTCGGCGGCCATACGCGCAACAGACTCAGCCTGAACATCATACGCATTGCGTGTCTGGCTATAAAGTTTTTCGCGCTTTTTCAGGAGGCCCTGAAGATCGGTTTGCTGGGATGTAAGTTTTGCTGCGGTTTGATCTGCGGCAACCTTATCATCCTGTAACGATTGATGAATGGCCTTCATACGGTTCAGATCGGCACTCATTTGTTCCGTTCTGGCATTCATGCCGGGCAGGATACTTTGCAGGATGATAGCGCTCTGTGCTGTTTCAAGTGGTGCACCCGGACGGATAATAAGGGTTTCTGTTGGCATCCGGCGCAACCGCTCCATCGCCAGAATTAAATTGCCCATGGAACCGTAATCGGCACGAATTTTTGTATTCAGCGCAGCTTCTTCGGTTTCCAATTTGGCAATGCGCGCCCCCAGATCAGACAGGGTTTTCTGGCTGGTTTGCAAATTGGCGCTGAGCGTCACCAGCGTTTTGCGCGCGTCTTCCAGTTCACCTTCGGCAGAGGCCATCTTTTTCTTTAGGGTTTCAGCTTGCGCCTTTTCAACATCAATACGCGATTTTAATTCACCCAAGGCTTCTGTTTTACGCGTAGGCACAAGGGTTTTCTCCGCTTGCGCATACGGCACAACGGAAAACAGTAAGAGGGTGAACAGGCAAAGGAGTTTTTTCATGGTTTATTATTCAGGCCCGGTGATAGGGGTGGCCGGCAATGATTTGCCGGGCGCGATAAATCTGTTCCATCAACATAGCGCGGACCATCATATGGGGCCAAGTCTGAACCCCAAAAGACAGCAGATAATCCGCATTTTTCCGGATGTCATCATTTAACCCGTCTGCACCACCAATAATAAATTGAATGCATGGGCGACCCTGATCCATCAGGCTTTGGATTTTATTAGCGAAATCGGGGCTGGACAGGGATTTGCCGCGCTCATCAAGCGCGATGACATAGGCGTCGCTGCGGATTTTTTCCTGAATTTTTTTAAGCTCGTCAGCCTGATTACGGGCTTCGAGTTCATGCATCGTCACCGGCCAGGTGCAACGCTTGTGATATTCCGCCCACAGGTCATTAAAAGGCGTGTTTTTAATGCGCCCGGCGGCGATGATTTCAATCTGGGTCATACCCTGTAGAATGCGGCCAATCGGGCGGTGTCGCAAGATGCGATTGGATTTAATCTACCGGGAAATGATGGTTACAGCGTTTAAACTGTCGCCAGATGCGCCGGAGAAATTTGCGGTACGCTCCACATTTTTTCGAGATTGTAGAATGTACGAACTTCCGGTTTGAACAGGTGAATAATCACATCACCCGCATCGACGATAACCCATTCACTGTTTTCCTGACCTTGAATGCGAACGTCCTTCAATCCGAGAATATTCAGGCGTTCTGCCAGCTTATCTGCCATGGCGCTGACGTGCCGTGATGATGTCCCGGAGGCCACAATCATGTAATCGGCAATAGATGTCAGACCACGAAGGTCAATCATTTCGATTTCAACGGCCTTGTCAGCATCCAATGCTTTCATGGCCAGTTCTTTTACTTGTTCCGGGCTTTTCTGCCCTGCATCGTATGTCATTGGAATGAGCGTTCTCCTTTAATTGCTACAGATTGCTATACCATAATATTAGAACATTCCAGCCAATAAAAAAGCCCTGCGCGGATTGCACAAGGGCGATGTCATTGGCATGGCATTGATAAAAGACAGACGACCGTTCTCGGCGTTTTGAATGAACAAACTTTAAATGGCCTCCTGTCCGTTATGCGTTTCAGTCTTGGTTACTGATCTCATAAGTTAATTGTAAGGCCGTTTGCCTGTCGGGTGCAAATAAATGGCCAATATATATTTTGTGCAGCACAAGGAACCGTTTATTAAGCCGCTGATTTTAAATAATATTCCTGATTTTTGTCGATGATTGCGGATGTAGCCGATGGCCGCTGATCCAGTAACAATCGCCGGGTTTCAGGGGCGGGTTTGCCCCCCTTGCCGATAAGTGATGATTCTTCAATCCGGGCAAATGAAGACCATGCTGGCGAACCAGCGACAAAGCGGGGGGCCGCTCAACAAACGCCAGTGAGGATTCCTTGTGTAAATCGCGCCAGCAATACCATTTCGGCAAATGCTCCAAAACATCCGTCCCGGCAATAAAGACGAATCTGGTTAGCGGAAACATCGTCCGCATATTCTGTAACATGGTGATCGAATAAATATTGTTGCAGCGTTGGTCCAGATCGCTGATCACCATACGCGGATCATGACGGGTTAATGCGCGGCACAGGGCAAAACGCCGTTCAAAGGGCAAGGTGTCTTTCGCCGCCTTTAAAGGGTTCTGGGGTGTCACCATCCACCACACACAGTCCAGATTCAACGCCCGCAAGGCTGTTTGCGCAATATGCACATGACCTTCATGGGGTGGATTAAAAGAACCACCCAGCAAGCCAACGCGCATACCGCGCCAGCGAAAGCCGTCATATATTCCGGGTGGTGTAAATAAAGCCATGAAAAATTATACCTTAGTTTTCATGACAAGGCGAAGGCCCCCGTTAAGGGCGCGGTGTGACCGGGAAATCGCCTGCGGCACCGGACAATAAAACCAATTTTAAGCTGTCGCATTTCAATTGTTCGGGCAGTTCCGCTAGTTTTATCATGTCAACATTCTGGTCAGACACGGGTATGGAGAGGCGAGGGTACCAAGGCGGCCCTTTCCCCTCAATCCCGGCAACATATAACGGTGCATTTCGGGGTTGTTTTAAAAATTCCAAAAAATCTTCGCGGCCATCAGCCAAGAGCCATGCGCTCAAACGACCGTCAAAGGTATCAATCGCCTCGACCAGTGCGCTCAATTGTTGCAGTTTTTCTGTTCGGCCATCAACATTTGCCAGAAATTCTTTCCACCCCTGAAAACCTTTTATTGGCAGGGTTAAGCCCTGAAGATCTTCCTTCGTTTGCGGTTCAAACGATACATAAACGGGCTGGGGCAGGCGGTCGCGGCCAAAGAAATAGGAATTATTGCGAATCATAAGGCTGGCTGGTTTTTCGTGATCCAGCGTGCTGCATAAGATATAGGCGCGACGGTATTCGATATAATGACGATCGGTTTGAATTGCAAAGCCAGCCCCAAACAAATCACGCGCCGGATCTGATTTCGGCAAAGCGGGATTCTGTACATCTGTGGCACGGGATAATTTTTCCATGCCGAAACGTTCAACAAGGGTCGCGCCATTAAAACACTGCGTTAAATAGCGCCATTGCGGAAATGAAAATCCAATCCGTCCAAGATCGCCATTCAGATTGCTGAGGGTCGCGCTTTCTGTCCCATCAAAATCACCTGAAAAACACGCACTTAACATTTGCTGTTTATCTTGCGCCGACAGCCCCTGTGTTCCGAATAGGGTCATAACTTCCGGCAGAACGGCATCTTTGAACCGATGCTTTATTGCCAAGGCGAACGCCGCTTTTGGGTCCGGTTTAAACAATATGCCGGGAATTTTGGCCGTTATCGCGCGTGGGTCGAATGGCATGGCATTCTCCCTTACCGTGTTATAACCAGTGATTGCTGAGGGCGGTATGGCGTTTTGTGGCGGAATTCATTCAACACGCGTTCTTCGACATAAAACGCAACGACATCACGCAATAATTTTGGCGGAATTGTTCTTAAATAGGTTTTATCCAATACGCCTGTCTTTGCCATGATGACCAGATCAAGTTCGCGCATATGATTGGCCTGAATATCAAACCGCCCACAATCACAATCAATCTCGCGGCTTTTATCAATTGCGATTTGTGGCACGCCCAGATATTCGCAAATTTCCAGCACTTCGCTTTTAAACAAATCGACCAGCGGCAACATACTGACAGCCTTGGAAATTTGCGTGTATGCGCCCAGATGTTCTTCCGTCGCGTTGCGCGTGCCAACCGGAAAATAAAAGCGGGATGTCAGTTCACTGCCACGCGCCGTATCGCGTACTGCGCGGCTGAAAAGATTCCCCCAGCGTTTATTGTCATCACTGACCGGAATTGTGTCGTCCAGTTCCAACTGCGCCAGCGGAGCCTTTTGTTTCAGCCACGGAAAAATGTCCCGCGACACCCAGTTAAACTCGCTGCTGATACAGGGAATACCTTTCTTTGGCTTAGCGCCGGAATGTTCAAAGTTTACACCTAGAACGGCTGAAGGTTTTCCTAAATTTTCAAAGGCCTTGGCACAGACCAGATACGTCAAAATGGAATCTGTACCGCTGATGCCAACGATAAGGCCGGGGGCGTGTTGCTCAACCGCTTCCTTTTCGATCCATTTGACGATGGATTCGAATGTTTTGGCAGGGTCAATGACGCGAGGCTGCGGCGAAGATGTCATGGCAAGTTCCTAATATCAGGGATATTAGTGTGGTATCACCATACCAAGAACACTTCAATACGTTATGTTTAATTCAGTTGTTCAGGCAGAGCCTTGATGGTCGCATCAACCAGACGGGAATTGCTTTCCGCGTCAAGGCGGGCGGCAATGATCTCGGCAGTGGCTTTGATCGCCAGCTCGGCAGCGTGGGCTTGAATCTCAGCCTTGGCGGATTCTTCCATGCGTTTCAGGCGTTCGCTCAGTTGAACTTCCTTACGGGCCAACATTTCATCCAGATCAATCTGGGCTTGTTTATTGATTTCTTCAGCGGCGGTTTTCGCATCGGCAATCATTTTTTGCGCTTCGGCTGCGGCGTCACGTTGTTTTGCCTGATACTGGGTCAGCAATTCCTGTGCTTCGGCGCGCAGTCTTTCGGCGGTGCTGATATCTTCACGGATTTCAGTGATACGGCCATCCAGTTTCCCGACAAACTTACCCTTGCCGACACGGAAAATAATCACCGCAAACAGCAGGAAGGAAATCAGAACCCAGACATTTGTATCCTGAAACAGACCGTCCATATTTAAGCTGCCTTTGAAACTTTGTTAAGGGACTGAACAACGGTTTTTGCCTGGTTCAGATCAGTGGACAGACCAACAATCTTTTCCGCAGCAGCCGATGCGATTTCGGCGGCAATGTTGTTCATGTCGTCCATCGCTTGATGCTTGCTATTGTTCAAACTGGCATCCAGTGCGGACATATTGTCTTCTGCCTTTTTCTGGAAGGCGGAGAGGGATTGTTCGGCACGGGCTTTGATCGCCTGTGTCGTGTCGGTGCTGATCTGTGCGGATTGGTTACGCGCATCCATCAGACTTTTCTCGTAAGATTCCATGACGTTATTGGCTTCGTTCACCATGGTTTCCGCCGCATTGCGGTCTTCGCTGATTTTGGTGTCACGGGCATTGATCACGTTGGCGATACGCGGAAGGCTGGCGCGGGCAAAGATCGTGTACAAAACGGCAAAGACAATCACCAGCCAGAAAACCTGGCTGGAGAATGAAGATGGGTCAAATTGCGGCAATCCACCACTTTCATGCTCTACATGGTCAATATTTTGAACCAGTTCATGAACGACTTCCGCCGCCATGGCATGTTGAACAGCAAAAGCGGAGACACCCAGAACGATACCGGATGCGACAGCCATTTTACTTTTCAGCAGTGATGAGATTGCACGCTTCATCAGAATTAACCGAACAGGATCACGAGAGAGATCAGCAGGGCAAAAATCGCCAGAGCTTCGGTCAGAGCGAAGGTCAGGAAGAATTTCTTGTCCAGCAGTTCAGCTGCGCCTGGATTGCGGCCAACAGCTTCGTTATAGGACGAGAAGATCAAGCCCAGACCAAGGCCAACGCCCAAAATCGGCAGCAGAGCGAGTGCAGCGGCAATCAGTTTCGCGGCTTCGAGTTCCATTTATTAATTCCTTCTTACGTCAGTGGGTTGGTTTAAAACAAAAAAGAGATTAGTGGCTCAGTTCGACTGTATCTTTCAGATAAATACAGCTCAGAACAGAAAACACATAGGCATGGATCAGGGCGACCAGCAATTCAAACGCAATCAACAGCGTATTGAACAGCATCGGGCCCATACCGGCCAGATAACCGGCGGCGCCCATGGACGCCATGGCAACGCTGAAACCAGCGAAGACTTTCAACATCAAATGTCCGGCCATCATGTTGGCGAACAGACGAACCGACAACGTGATCGGACGAATCATGAAGGAAATGATTTCCAGCGGCAAAATCAGCGGAACCAGCCACAACGGAACGCCCGGCGGCATGAAGATCGAGAAGAAATGCGTGCCGTGGCGCGCAATGCCGAAAATAATAACAGTCAGGAAGATAATCAGCGCCAACGCGACAGTAACGATCAGGTGGCTGGTATAGGTAAAGGAAAACGGGATCAGACCCAGCAGGTTCCCCATCAGAATGGTCATGAACAGGGTGAAAATCAGCGGGAAATATTGCATCCCCTTGGTTCCCATATTTTCATGGATCATATTGGCGACAAAGCTGTACAGCATTTCAGCCGAAACCTGCAAACGGCCCGGAACCATAGTCGGGCGACGCATCGCCAAGGCCAGAAAGCCCGTTGAAACAACGGCGGCAATGACCATCCACAAGGACGAATTGGTGAATGAAACGTCCACCCCGGCGATTTGCAGGGGGACAATGTCGGTGACGACAAATTGATGTAATGGATCGGCCACGGCGGATACCCTTTTGCCCAGGTCGTTTACTTATTCTTTCGGCGGCTTTGTACCGTCTTTTTGCGTCTTTTGCAACCGTGGATTTGCTGGTTTGGCCGCAGTATTTTGGGTTATACGGTAAACTTCGTAAAAACCCAGCCCAATCCCGGTTAAAACGAAGATAATCAGGAAAATAGGGGCGGTGTTAAAGAATTTATCAGCACCCCAGCCCACGGCAACACCGGCGATCAGCAGACTGACCATTTCCGCACCCGCCCGCGCACCGGCGCTCATATTGGCGCTATCGCTGGCAGTGGCGTCAGTTTTTGCCTTTTCCACGGCTTCTTCCGCCCGGATACCTGCAATTTCACTGGAAATACTGCTCAGGCGGTCATGATCGCTCTGGTTACTCATGGGGCGAGCGGACGGTCTTTAAGGAAATGACCGATATGGGGCACATTTGCTTGACGGACGGATTGTTCAAATTTGTCCGAGCAAAGCAGAGAGAACCCGAAAGTACTGACAGTTGCCTGGCTAAAATCGACCTCGGTTTGCAGAGCGTTATCTGCAGCAAAGACTTTCAGAGAATCGAGAACAGAGGCATTAAATGCCTTTCTAAGATTAACCGCGTTTTTGCGACCTTCCTGATCGTTCATTGGAATATGTTTTGCGCTGCAATCTCCCCGATCGGCAGGGACAATCACATGAACAACATTTGCAATGAGTGTATTGGTCACGATTATTATTCCTTTTTTATTTATGCGGCAATTTCGTCAAGGAAATCCATCTGCTTGGTCAGATCAACCGACACGAGCTGGGAAACGCCACGCTCGGCCATGGTCACACCATACAGACGGTCCATACGGGCCATGGTCAAACGATGGTGAGTAATGACGAGGAAGCGGGTTTCACCCTTATCCGCAAATTCGCGCAGCGTGTCGCAGACGCGGTCCACGTTGGCATCATCCAGCGGCGCGTCAACCTCGTCCATGACACAGATCGGGGCCGGGTTGGTCAGGAACATCCCGAAAATCAGGGCCAACGCCGTCATCGTCTGTTCACCACCCGAAAGCAGGGACAATGATTGCAGGGCCTTGCCCGGCGGTTGCGCAAAGATTTCCAGACCGGCTTCCAATGGATCATCGGAATCAATCAGGGCCAGATGCGCACTGCCGCCATTGAACAGGCGTTTGAACATATTCTGGAAGTGCGCGTTCACAAGATTGAAGGCGGTGTTCAGGCGCTCGCGCGCTTCCTTGTTCAACTTGTGAATGCCCTGACGCAACTCATCAATGGCCTGGGCCAGATCATTGCGTTCGGACAGAATCGTGGTCAGTTCTTTTTCCAGCTCTTCAGCTTCGATATCGGCTTGAAGATTGACCGGGCCGATCATATCGCGGTCACGAACAGCGCGTTCACGTTGGCTGCGCAACTGATCGAGCGGTGCGGCATTTTCAAGATCCGCTGCGGCGTTGCCGAGCAAATCTTCGGGAGTCATATCAAACTGGTCGCGGATCTGTTGTTTCAGAACATCCAGATATTGCATTTTGGCGGTGACAGTCGCCTGGGCGTGGGCGCGGTGTTCACGCGCTTCGCCCAGTTCACCTTCGGCCTGCTTCAAAGCCTTAGTGGTTTCGCCCAGCTCGCCTTCGGCCAGATTCAGCTTGTCACTGGTGACGGCCTTTTCTTTCTGGATATCAGCGATGGTTGAAAGCAGTTCTTCTTTCGATTCCTGAATTTCGCCGGGACGTTTTTTCAGGGTTTCGAGTTTTTCAGTCAATGCCGCTTCCCGCTGGTCCAGTTCGGACAGGCGTTCGCGGGCCCGCACGTTGCGGTTTTGCAGATTGACGCGTTCATCACCAATCGCTTGCAGGCGGGCCTGACGGCGGGATTCTTCCTGACGCGCGATTTCCAGCACACGGATGGATTGGTGCAGGGATTCACGCGCTTCGGTCAGGCGGGAGCGCAGGGAATCGATATCGGTCTGGGTTTGTGCAATCGCGGCCTCATCGAATGTATCCAGTTCGCGGGCATTTTCAGTGACGCGGCCATCCAGCTCGTCAGCCTCAACGCGGGCGAGGGACAAGGCTTCTTCCAGCTTCGCCATTTCAGCCTGCAACGCGGATTGTTCTTCAATCGCGCGGTTCAGTTCGTGACGTTTGGTGCGGATTTCATTATCCGTGCTTTGCAAAGTCTGTTGTGTTTCGCGGCGCGTGTTTTGCAGCGTATCGACCTTTTCAGTCAGGCCGGTGACAATATTCTGTGCATTTTCAGCGGCAGAAATAACCCCCGGAAGCTGAACGGTCAGTTCTTCCAGTTTGTTTTTCTGTTTCAACTGAATCGCGTGACGGTCGGCGGATGTCGCCTTCATGTAAAGACCATCCCAACGCCAGTAAGCCCCTTCGCGTGAAACGAGGGCCTGACCAGGTTTCAGGGATGTGCTGGCGGCGTGGCCTTGCTCATCGCTTTCAACAACACCGATTTGCGACAAAGCCAGCTTCATTTGTTCCGGCGCGCGGATATGCGGCTCCAGAATCGTCACACCCTCAGGCAGGGACGGCAGGTTTGCGATATCGCGTTTTTTCCAGATGACCGGCGCGTCATCTTCCAAGGATGCCATCAGCGTATCGCCAAGCGCCTTGGACAAAGCCGTTTCAAAACCGTCATCAGCACGAATATCATCCAGAACCGGACGGAAGCTGCCTTGGGCATAGGCTTCAACGATGGTTTTCAGCGTATCGATTTCGGCTTGCAGGCGGCTGCGTTCACGCTGAGCGATCTGCATCGCTTCACGGGCGGCATCCTGTTCACCGCGTGTGGCGGCCAGCGTGGTTTCCGTTGTTTGTAATTCGGAACGCAGGGTTTCCGCCTGCTTTTCCAATGTTTCCAAAGCGGCGCGGAGCGGCGTGGCGCGGTCTTCGGCACGCTGAACGGCCTGCTTTTCGGTCAGGGCGGTTTCAACACGGCTCAAACGGTCGCGGACATTCTGCAAACGGTTGCGGTCAGCATTGATCTGTTGTTCAAGGCTTTGCTTGCGCGCGCGGGTTTCGGCGAATTGTTCGGTCAGGGAAGACAATTCAGCTTCGAGTGTGGCCACGGTCTTCTGGCAGGATTCCTGCTGGTCTTGTTTTTCGATCAGAACCGCATCGTTTTGCTCACGGTCAGCCTGAATGGTTTTTTCTTCGGCTTCCAGACGTTCCACGATCCCGGTATTTTCGTTCAGGGTCAGGGTTTCGTGGTTGCGGTCGCCCGTGGTGCGCTCCAACTGGCTCTTTGTATCGGCAATCGCATTGGTCAGGCGTTGTTCTTCATCTTCCAGACGTTGCAGGGCAATCAACTGGGTTTGCAGGGCCGCGCCAATTTCGGCGTCGCGCTGGCGCAGTTCCGGAATGTCTTCTGATTGGGTTTCATGCGTTTTGGTCAAATTGCTGACCAACAGCATTTTTTCCCCGACAACGCTGTCATGGGAACCAAAGGTTCTTTCAATTTCAATTAACTGCGACGCAGCGGCGCGGTAATCAAGCGCGGAAATCATTACTTCCAGCTGGCGGATCTGGGCTGACAGATTGCGGTACTTGGCAGCCTGACGTGACTGTTTCTTCAGCGATTGCAAGCGGCCATCCATGCCACCGACAATGTCTTCCAACCGTTTCAGGTTGTTCTCAGTCGCCCGCAGGCGCAGTTCGGCTTCGTGACGGCGGGCATACAGGCCCGTAATCCCGGCAGCTTCTTCCAGCAACATCCGGCGTTCGCTGGGCTTGGACGTAATCAGCGTTGTAACCTTGCCCTGCGAAATCAGGAACGGCGAACCGGCCCCGCACTGAATATCGGCGTAAAATAATTGCGTATCGCGGGCGCGCACGGATTTACCGTTGATGCGGTAGGACGAACCCTTATCGCGTTCGATACGGCGGGTGATTTCAACTTCGTCACCCGGATAGGCCGCCGGAGCGGTCCCATCACTGTTATCAAGGATAATGGAAACTTCAGAGAAGGAGCGGGGTGGCCGGGCCGATGTGCCGTTAAAGATCACATCTTCCATGCTGCCCGTACCGCCGCGCATACGCTTGGCGGAGTTTTCGCCCATGGACCATTTCAACGCTTCGACAAGGTTGGACTTGCCACACCCGTTCGGGCCGACAATTCCTGTCAGGCCGGGGGCGATTTCCATCTCCGTCCGGTCAACAAATGATTTAAAACCTGTCAGTCGAAGCTTGGTGAACTGGACCATGGATTATTCCTGCTCTGTTGTTGCTTCTGTTTCGGTCGCTTCTGCCGGGGCAGGTGTTTCAGGCGTTACAGGGGCTTCTGTTTCCGCTGTCCCTTCAGCATCCGCCGGAGCGGTGACAACCGGTGCAGTTTCCGGTGCAGCGTCTTCTTCGACAACAGCTTCCGGGGCCGCTTCTGGTGTTGCGGCATTTTCAGGTGTTGCTGTTACAGGTGTCGCAACCGTACCGGATTCTGCTTCGGCAATCGCCTTATCAAAAACTTCAATACCAACAGCACCGGTGATAACGGTTGTGCCGTTAATGACGAAACTTGGGGTTGATGTCAGCGTGTGTGTTTTGGCTTTATCCTGCATCCGCGCAACAACGCCGTCTTTCAATTCGGTGTCAGCAAGGCAGGAGTCAAAGCGTTCATCGGTCATGCCAGCCAGTTTGGCGTTTTGACGCAGGCTGTTTTTATACTCTTGCGAGAAAGCCCATTGCTCCTGAGTCTGGAACAGGAAAGACAAGAAGGTGAAGTAGCGCTCCGGAGGCATACAGCGCGCAACCATTGTGCCGTCAAGCGCCGGGGCATTCAGCGGAAAATCGGTAAAGGTAAAGAAGACTTTGCCTGTATCGATATATTTTGTTTTCAATTGCGGAAACGTCGAATTGTGAAATGCCGCACAATGGCCGCAGGTCAGGGATGCAAATTCTTCGATTTTCACCGGGGCATCAGGATTACCGAGTGTACGAACGCCCAATGGGGAATCCGGCAAACTGGCCGAGTCATAATTGACGGCAGAATCTTCAACAGCAGCCGTCACAGGGGCCGCTTCTTCGACAACAGCGGTTTGGGCAGCAGGATCATTGACCGCAGGACGCTTGCTTTGGAACAAAGCTGCGCTGAGGACGCCGAGAACGACAACAGCCAGCAGAACAATGAAAAGGGTCTTATTATTTTTCATGATGCAAAATCCCAGACCCGTGTTTGCGGGCCTTCCCATAACTCTAAAAGTGAACCATCAGTATCTGTGAATGCGTTCAAAATCAAACATTACCGATAAATTGTCAATGTTTCCGGGGCTTAACACGCATCTTATCCACACCGGATGAGGTGGCTTTCAGCCCTTTTTCCCGGTTTCTGCCCGTGGGATCAAGATCATATCGACTTTATCCGCCGGGGCTTTTTTGTCCGGCTGTAACCCCATCGCGCGGACATCCATGCGGGTCGCGTCAATGCCCTGAGAGATCAGATAGGATCGAACCGACAAGGCACGGGACAGGGATGTCCGCCGTGCCGTGGCTTCCTTACCATCCGGGGCGGCGGCAAAGGCCACAATCTGGATACGGGTATCGGGATGGGCTTTCAGATTTGAAAGAACATCATTTTCAATCAGTGTGACGGCACCATCGGGCAGATTTACTTCACCTTCTTTATAAGACAGCAGGACCGGTCCTTCAGGAAGGCGGGGTTTTTCCATTTTAGGTTCGGGCAGCGAGGCCAGATCCATCATCGGCGCCGTTTCACTTTTTGTGACAGGCGTCTTGGCGCTTTTGCGGATCCATTCGCCTTCCTGACGGATAATGCGTGGTTTGGCAACGGTGGACAGTTCGCGCGCCAGATGCATTTGTTCCCGTCCAGACGCCGGAGCCATCGCATTCAACGCTTTCGCAACATCTTCGGGACTCATATCAACAAGCTGGCTGGCCAGCGGGTCGCTGCCGATATCGGCCACGCTCAGGCGCGGGGCGGGAAGTTTTTCATTCGACACGCGCGCCCTTGCCATTGCGGGCATGGCATCACCTTCGCGTTTCACGATTGTATAGGTTTCGACCAGATTTTTTCGCGCTTCTTTCACAAAACTTTCTGATGCCATGCCCTTTGTCGGGCGCGGTTTTGGATAAGGCGTTTCAGTCAGAATAATCGCCGGGTTTTCCTGCCACCAACTGCCATTGGCACTCCGCGCTGTTTTTACAGGTGTCATGGAGTCTGACAATGCCTGGGCCGTCTTTGTATCAGAAACAACGGGGGCTGCGGCCGTACGGGATTTGGACGGGTTTAAATCGCCTTTTGTTTTTGCCTTTGTTTTAATCGGGAATGAAACCACGCCGGATTGTTCCGTGGCGGCGGCAACGCCCTTGTTCATCGGCATGATCTGTGGTTCTGGCGGCAGCTCGCGGACAGGCGCAGCAGCAGCTTGTTTTTTAACGCTGATAGTGGGGGGAAGGGACGGATTAAGCGAATCCACCAGAATATCGGGTTGCGGCTTCTGAACCGCCTTAACAGGCATGGCAGGTTTTTCCACCGCCTGTGGCGGTGCTTGGGTTGTAATGATGGGCTGCACGGCGATCTGCGCAGCAGGTGGCGTGATGACAGTCGGGCTATCCGGGGCAATCAGCGTTAATGCTCCGGATGAGGGCGCGGCCGTACGGTTTAAGGCAGGCGGAATTAATTTTACCGGCGCCAAATTCTTAGGCTCGGTCTTTTCCGCGTGCGTTGGTAATTGCTGCAATACGCCGCCATCAAACTCGATATCGGGCAGCGGCATAGGCTGGTAATGCTGGCCTGCATTGGGCTTTGTTGGCTCAGGAGTCAGGGGACCTTCGGCCCGTGCAGTGCTGTGCGCCATCACGACCCATGAAGCGAGAAACAGAAATTTTAAAAATTTTGCCTTCTGAATCCCCAATTTTATCCCTTTAAGCGGCTGCGGTATCTTTCGATGCTGTTGCCAGAATTTTACGAACGGCGTCCATAACACCCATATTTGCGGCAAACATATCGCCATCATAAATAGGGTCGCCCTTGCCAGTGACGGTACCGACATAGCCGCCCGCTTCCTTGACGATCAGCGAACCCGCCGCAACATCCCAGGCGCGCAAATCTTCTTCCCAGTAAGCTTCATAACGGCCTGCCGAAACATAAGCCATATCAAGGCTGGCGGCGCCCATGCGGCGGAATCCGGCAACATTTTTAAGCACGGCCTGAAGCTGTTTTATATAAGGCGCCTGATGGGTTTTGTTCAACGAAGGACCACCACCGGCAATCACGGATAAGGGCAGTTCTTTGCGTCCTGAAACGCGCAGGCGTTTATTCTTCATAAACGCCCCGCCACCTTTTTCAGCGCGGAACATCTCATCCTTTACCGGGTCATAAACCAGACCGGCAATAACATCACCGCGATATTCCAACGCAATGGAAATTGCCCAGTGTGGAATGCCGTGCAGGAAATTGGTGGTGCCGTCCAACGGATCAATAATCCAGCGATACTCGCCATCGGTCCCTTTGACTTCGCCTTGCTCTTCCATCAGGAAACCAAAACTGGGGCGGGCCTTGCTCAGTTCTTCAAAGATGATTTTTTCAGCGCGCAGATCGGCGGCGGACACAAAGTCACCGGGGCCTTTCAGCGAAACCTGCAATTGCTCAACCTCGCCAAAATCGCGGAGGAGGGAGCGCGAGGCCTTTTCAGCAGCCCGAAGCATAACGTTCATTGTAGGGGAAAGGGCCATTATCTACTCACTATCGTTCCTGAAGGATTGACGTCCCAAGACGTTCAAGCCGTTCTTTTAACTCAGGATCATCAATTGATTCAAGGATATTGGTCAGGTCCACCTTATCTTTTGGTGAAACCGTCCTTTTTATGGTTCTGGCGACCTTTGTCCGGCCCTCATTCGCAGCCAGCGGGACAAAGCGCAAGGAGGTGACCAAGCGTTCAGCAAAAATCTGGTTAATCCGTTCCAGAATAAGCTCTTTCCGGTAATGGAGCAGGGTGGCTTCGGCGGAAGAAGCGGCAATTTCAAGGGTGGCTTCAGCCTTTTTGGAGCCGGGAACCTTGCGATAGTGGATATTGACGGGCTGGGCACGATCGGCCAGATCTTTACCGACAATATCGGCCCAATGGGTGACAAGCCGGCCCAGCATGATATATTTCCTGCTGAAAACCTTCCCTGTCACGCGGGGCATTGCATCGGATAAAAGACGTAAACTCATGGCGCGTACTATGCCTACACCACCGGTTTCTCGCAAGAAATCAAAAGCAGCCCCGCAAGCCTTTCGCAGTAATTTGCTGGGCTGGTATGACCGTCATGCCCGGGTGCTGCCCTGGCGCTCAACTGGCGGAAATCGGCCAGATCCTTACCATGTCTGGCTGTCTGAGGTCATGTTACAGCAAACAACTGTTCAGGCTGTTATCCCGTATTTCGTAAAATTTGTGGATAAATGGCCCAGCGTCAATGCCTTGGCCGCAGCCAGGGATGAGGATTTAATGCAGGCCTGGGCCGGGCTTGGATATTATGCCAGGGCGCGCAACCTGCTGAAATGCGCCCGCGCCGTGGTCAGTGACCATGCGGGCCAGTTTCCGGACCATATGGAGGGTTTAAAGTCTTTACCGGGGATTGGCGACTATACCGCCGCCGCAATCTCCTCCATTGCCTTTAATCAGGTTGCAACGGTCATTGACGGGAACGTGGACCGGGTTGTGTCGCGTTGGTTTGCGATTGAAACACCGCTGCCGGACAGTAAACCGGAAATCCGCAATCTCGCTGCGACCCTATTTGACTGGCCCGAGGCCGAAAGGCCGGGGGATTTCGCGCAAGCCATGATGGATCTGGGCGCAACGATTTGTACTCCCAAAAGTCCCAAATGCGGCATTTGTCCGGTTTCTGAGAGTTGTCAGGCCAGGCTGAAGGGGATCGCGGCGGAATTACCCCGCCGTAAGCCAAAGGCAGCCCAGCCGCGTCGGGCGGGCTATATTTACTGGATTATCCGTAAGAATGGCGATGTATTGTTTGAAACACGTCCCGATAAAGGATTGTTGGGTGGCATGGTGGGACTGCCCACTTCGGACTGGGTTGACTGGACCGTGGGGAGTAAGAAATTCCCCCTTATAAATCATTCCATTAGTCATATTTCAGCCATGAATAAAATGCACACTGTAGCAGTGAGCGATAATTTGAAGATCCGTCACACCTTTACGCATTTCGACTTAGAATTACGGGGGATCGTTATTCAAGCAGGCACGGCGGCTATAAAACCAACCGAAACCCAATTCTGGGTTCCTGCGGAAAAAATTTCAGTATTAGGGCTGCCAACTGTTTTTCGGAAATTTGTAAAGTTAATGGTCAATGATTGAAGCCTGAACCAGTACGGTTTATCTTAAAAATTAAGATTCGCAGGAATAAGAAAAGTTTAGAGGGAAATCTTATGCATCAATTCCGGGCTATTTATTGCATCACCATTCTATTTGCATTTATTTTTTCGATGCCCGCCTATGCCCAGAATGAAACCTCTGCCAGCGATACATATCGACCAGTTACGATTGATTCAGGCCCTCATAATGGGATCTCCAAGCCAGATAATACAATTAATGATGGTTATGTCGCACCAACTTTTGAAAGACTCTCACGCTTATACTGGACCTTGGCCATGTTTGATCTTGGCGACAATGCTGCAATTGATAACTATCTATTAATCAATGAATGTGAATTGCATTCAAAATATTTTAATAACGATTTTGAAATGGAGGATTTAAGAGCGGCCACAAAACAATCAATCGTCAAAAATATGGCTTCTTTTGATAATAAATTTGAAATTTTGATTCCTGTGGGACTTGACCGTTACGATACAGGGAAAGAGAAATTTAAAATGTCTCCAGATTCTGACATCATTGCAGTAAAGCGTTTGGAAATTAGGCTAAATGATAATCCCAATGCTTGCGGTAATAAATTTATAAAAAATGTTCCTGGTTACCCAAAGAATTTTATTCTTTCACTGAGCCGGCCATTTACATTAACTGAGTTTCCAGTTTCTCCAGAGGTCGCCCAAGCCTATATTGAAGAAAGCCTAAAAACTTTCGAAAGTAATCCTGGCCAATATAAAGATGTTTCAAAATATGGGAGAGTTGCTTACATAAGATTTAAAGTGACCATGAGTCAATTTCGCCAATATATTAAAATTCCAAATAATCCCCCTATGACCGAAATTTTTGGGACAATTGATGGTTATGAAGTTTACGCCGATATAGAGAAGCAACTTCTACTTTCTAAGCAAACAGTGTTGTCTGACCAGAAAAAAATATATCGCAGAAAAAAGATTGATGAGCCGCAACTAAGCCCAGATGAAAATCAGGGTGCGGCAACAGATGCGCCTAATCCTGCGAGTGATCCTGCTTCACCTGTGGAGCCGGGTACGCAACCTTAACGGGGTTTATTGTTTGCGAAAAATCTCAATGCCAGTAGTTGCATAAGAACCATCTGTATTTCTTTTTTCAATACGGACAGTCACATTGCAGACACTCTGGCTCTGCAGGCATTCGGTGGCAATGCGCTCTGCCAGCATTTCAACATTGTTTGATGTTGGTTGAATGGCTGTAATCGACGCAATCAGATCTTCACAACGAACAGTGTTTTTATCAGCCCAGTTTTTTGGCTTCAGAACAGTTGCATTCAAATTGACGCACATTGCCGGAGTTCCAATCATCAGGTCGCGGATAATCAAGCGCGTGTAAGCCTCCGAATGAGCAGCGACAGGATCCTGTGGTGCATCGACATTCTGATTAATGGCTTTGGGGGCTGTTCTGGTAATCGCTTTGAACAAGGTCGTCATGATATTTACGCTCTCCGATGGGGAAGCGGGGACATTACGCTCTTGCGAAGAAGGAAGTCAAACTTATTGCAATGACTTTCCTTCATCCCTGATCTGCTGCCGAAGCGTATCTAACGGAACATAGGACTTTCCTTGCTTGACGTGCCAGTACGTCCATCCATTACAGGATGGCGCGCCCTGTAGCGCCGCGCCAACACGGTGAATTGATCCGCGATGCTGACCAGCCTGACCCTTGGCAATCAGATTACCATCAGCGCTGACCTTTGCTTCATGAAGCTGTTTGGAGTCGGTGAGAACGGCACCGGGCTTGAGCAGCCCGCGTTCAATGAGCCAGCCAAACGGAATCCTTGGTTCTTCCCGTTTGGCTGGCGTGTGCAAAATTTCGCCGTCGCCAAGCCGTGCGATCTTTTTCAAGCGATCTTCTGCAACTTTAATATAGCTGGTTTCTCTCTCGATTCCGATATACCTGCGATCTAATTTTTTTGCGACCGCGCCGGTGGTGCCCGTTCCGAAGAACGGATCAAGAACAACGTCGCCCGGGTTGGTGGATGCCATCAGGACTCTGTAAAGTAAACTTTCCGGTTTCTGCGTTGGGTGGGCCTTTTGACCATCATCATCCTTCAAACGCTCACCGCCTGTGCATAAGGGCAGGTACCAGTCCGACCGCATCTGCAGGTCTTCGTTCAGCGCCTTCATCGAATCATAGTTAAAGCGGTATTTGGAATCCTTGGATTTCGAGGCCCAGATCATGGTTTCGTGTGCATTGGTAAAGCGGCGGCCACGGAAATTCGGCATCGGGTTGGCCTTGCGCCAGATAATGTCATTCAGGATCCAAAATCCCAGATCCTGCAAGATATAGCCCAGACGGAAAATATTGTGATAGGAGCCAATAACCCAAATGGCTCCGTCATCTTTCAACGCATCACGCGCAGCAGTCAGCCATTCGCGGGTAAACTGGTCGTATTCTTTCAGGGAATCAAACTGGTCCCAGTGATCGTCACACGCATCCACCAGCGAATTATTCGGGCGGTGAAGATTGCCCCCCAATTGCAAATTATACGGCGGGTCAGCAAACACCAGATCAACACTGCCCTTTGGCAGCGATTTCATGATCTCGACGCAATCACCCTGATGAATGACATCTGTGGATAAAACTGTGGATTTCTTGGGTTTTGCGGAGGATTTTGGGGATGTTTTTGCGGGGGCCATTTTCAACCTGTGTATAAAAGTTATCCACAGAATCATGAATCATGACGGAGTCGCCGTCAAGTGAAATATTTGATTCCCGTAATAGAGTCAAAGGGTTGGGGTAGAGTCCTAAAGTATGAGTCAAATCCGTGACTTAGCCCGCTAAAAGGGTCTCCCGGACGGGTGCAAAGCTGCGGCGGTGATGGGGCGTGACCCCATTTATTTTTAAACCCGCAAGATGCGCCTTTGTTCCATACCCCGCATTTGTCGACCAGCCATAGCCGGGATATTGCGCGCATAGCTCCTGCATCAAGCGGTCCCGCGTTACCTTGGCGAGGATTGAAGCCGCGGCGATCGACAGGCTGATCGCGTCACCCCGAACAACGGTCTGTATGTCACAGGATAATTTCGGGGCGAAATTCCCATCAACAAGCGCAATGCCCGGGCGAATGCCATGATTGGCCGCCATCAAAGCGTAGGAGCGCCGCATCGCCAGCATACTGGCATGAAGAATATTGATTGTATCAATTTCCTCCACACTCGCCTGGGCTATCCCGTAATGGCAATGCTCGGTAATGGCGATAAAGAGTTGCTCACGCTGCTGGCCATTCAATTTTTTACTGTCATTCACCTCAGCCCAGAATCTTTTGCGACGAACATCTTTTGAAACATAAACACAGGCTGCCACGACGGGGCCGGCCAGCGGGCCGCGCCCCGCCTCATCCAGTCCGCAAACCAGGCTGTCTAATTTTTTCTCAAGCTTGAAACTGCATATATTCATCGGTCGTACATATCAGCCGGGCAGGGCGGACGACAACATATAAATCCCGTAAGCAGGGAGTTTGAGCGTTTTGCCATCAACCGCTCCTGTTTGCGCGCCTGCATCAAAGACATTGCCCGTTCTATCTGTTTGTGCAGGCAACTGTATTTGTGTCGGTTCAGCAGACATATTGAAAACGCATAAAATTTTCTGGGTTTCATTTTCACGGACAAAACCCAAAACGCTATCATTTGGCGTTTTTATAAAACGAATATCGCCGGATAGCATGGCGGGATTTTCTTTCCTCCACTGGCTGGCCGCACGGGTAAAATGCAATGTCGAGTTGACATCTTTTTCCTGCACATCGACAGCCAAAGCCTTATGCTCATCCGAGATGGGAAGCCAGGGCTTTGCACCCTTCGTAAAGCCACCCTGCGGCAAGTCTTTATTCCACGGCATCGGTGTCCTGCACCCGTCACGCCCCGGTATTGGCCAGATATTTTTCCCAAATGGATCTTGGATCAGATCATAAGGAATGGTTGTTTCAGGCAGCCCCAGTTCTTCGCCCTGATACAGGAACAAAGTTCCCCGCAAAGAGAGAAGGGCCGCATTCAAGCATTTTGACAGGCGCGGATCATGGTGAAAGCCATCCTTATCATAGTGCCAACGACTGGCGACCCGGATAGAATCATGATTGGAGAAAGCCCATGATGGCCAGCTTTCACGGCTATATTGCTCAAACCCTTTCAGCGATTTTTGAATTCGGGACGCAGAAGGCTTGTCCCCGGTAATCAGGCTGAAATTATACGCAGTATGTAGGCGCGTTGGCCCCTTTGTATACAGGGCCGACATTTGCAACCCGCGCTGTCCGCCCAATTCACCAATTGCGATACGGCCCTCATATTCGTCCAGCAATGTTCTGATCTGCTCGACAAAAAGCAGTGAATCTTTTTGCGACGTATCATGTTTATGCAACTGCATCATATAGGGGGTTGCGCTGTACATATTGGCGCTGAGGGGTGGCAATTTATCGTTATAGGGGTTATCGCGCAATTTCTGGTCGTAGAAATAATGTGCCGCTGCATCAAGGCGAATCCCATCAACGCCGCGATCCAGCCAGAATCGCGTAGCATCCAGAACAGCCTGCCTTGCCCCGGTGCTGAACAAATTCACATGGGGCTGTTCACGCAGGAAATTGTGGAAGTAATATTGTCCGCGCTCGACACTGAATGTCCATGATGACCCGCCAAAAACGCTTTGCCAGTTATTCGGTGGACTGCCGTCCTTTTTTGGATCGGCCCAGACATACCAGTCGCTTTTTGGATTATCGCGGCTAGACCGGCTTTCTTTGAACCATGCGTGCTGGTCGGATGTATGACACAAAATCATATCAACGATGATTTTCAGATCCAGCGCATGGGCTTTTTCCAGCATGGCGTCAAAATCAGCCAGCGTTCCAAACATCGGATCGACATCACAATAATCCGAAATGTCGTAGCCATAGTCCTTCATTGGCGATTTGAAGAAAGGCGAAAGCCAGATCGCATCAACACCCAGCGATTTGATATAGGAAAGCTTTTCAGTAATTCCTTTCAGATCGCCGGTTTCACCATCGGCGCTGCTTTTGAAACTACGCGGATAGACTTGGTATATAAGGCCACCGCGCCGCCAATCATAAGGGTCACTCATCGCATTCTCACTTTAAAGATTTGCTGACGACTTCAAACACATCCGGCGACAAATCCGGCAGCGCTGCAATTTTTTGCAGGGCCGCTTTCATTTTTTCCTGACGGTCAGGCGTATAGCGACGCCATTCGCGCAGTGGCGTCAACAGACGGCTGGCGATTTGCGGGTTTTTCTGGTTCAGCGTTGTAATGGCATCGACAAGGAAGTTATACCCGCGCCCATCGGTGGCATGGAAACAAACCGGATTATTCATCGAAAACGCCGCATAAAGCGAACGGACGCGGTTGGGGTTCAGGATCGTAAAGGCCGGATGCTGACGCAGCTTCTCTACCTCGTCCAACGTATCTGGGCGAATGGCAGAAGCCTGAATTGCAAACCATTTATCAATGACCAGCGGATAGTCTTTGAACCGTTCATAAAAATCAGCAAAGGCATCATCCCGTTCCGCTGTTCTGGTTTCAGCCAGACAGATCAGGGCGGCGGCACGGTCGGTCATATTATTGGCCGTATCATATTGCTGTTTCGCAAGGGTCACCGCATCCCCGTTATAATCGGAAATCAGATAGCCAAGAACGACATTTTTTAATGCCCGGCGGCCCGTTGAAACCGGATCATGAGAGTATTCAGTCCGGTTGTCATTGCGGTCATAAATATTTTGCAAACGGTCGCGGTAACGCGTGACGATATCCTGCATCACCTGACGGCGGGCGGCATAGATCGTGTCGGGGTTCACCGCACTGCGTTGCTGGGCAATAATCGGCAGATCGGGCAGGGTGATCGACCGGGCCAGCAAGGCCATGTCATGGTCTTCATTAAAGCCCTGATCTAGCAACGCGCCAAAACTATCCAAAAACGCGTCTTCGGTTTTGGACTGCTCACCACGCTCCAACGCATCAATCATCCGGTTCAGCATCCGCAGGGCCAGAATCTGTCCGGCTTCCCAACGGTTGAACCCGTCATTGTCATGCACCATCAGGAAACGGTAATCATCGTCGCTGAGGATTGAGGTCAGTTTTACGGGCGCAGAGAACCCACGCAGGATAGACGGAACAGGGCGGGTTGGAATATCATCAAACGTAAATACGGTTTCTGAATTTTTCAGTTCCAGAAGACGCGTAACGATATCATCCCCGTTTGCGCCGACCAGTCCGACAGAGACCGGAATATGCATCGGCTGTTTGACCGTCTGACCCGGTGTCGCCGGAATATGTTGTTTCAGGGTCAGTGTGTAACGGCGTGCTTCGGCGTCATACAGACCTTCGGCATGGACTTCCGGCGTTCCGGCCTGGCTGTACCAAAGTTTAAATTGCGACAGATCCAGACCCGACGCATCTTCCATACATTGCAGGAAATCATCGCAAGTCACGGCCATGCCGTCATACCGACCAAAATAAAGATCGGTAGCTTTCCGATAGGTTTCAGCCCCCAGCAGCGTATGCAGCATACGGATCACTTCCGCGCCCTTTTCATAGACGGTCAGCGTATAAAAATTGCTGATCTCCATATAATTATCGGGCCGGATCGGGTGGGCCATTGGCCCTGCATCTTCGGGGAACTGCATTTTGCGCAGCTTATTCACATCATCAATGCGTTTGACTCCGCGCGAATTTACATCGGCGGTAAATTCCTGATCACGGAATACGGTCAAACCTTCCTTCAGCGAAAGCTGGAACCAGTCACGGCAGGTCACACGGTTCCCGGACCAGTTGTGAAAGTATTCATGGGCGATGACACCCTCAACGCGTTCATAATCCAGATCGGTCGCCGTTTTTGGTTGGGCCAGAACCAGCGCCGTATTGAAAATATTCAGCGACGTATTTTCCATCGCGCCCATATTGAAATCACTGACCGCGACAATATTAAAGCGGTCCAGCTGGTATTCACGGCCATAAACCGATTCATCCCATTCCATTGACCGGATCAGGGATTCCATTGCGTAGCCGCATTGCCCCTCATCGCCCGACCGGACATAAATCCGCAGATCAACATTCCGACCCGTCATCGTAACGAAGTTATCCTGAATATGAACCAGATCCCCGGCAACCAGCGCGAACAGATAACAGGGTTTCGGGAAGGGGTCATGCCAGATGGTAAAATGACGCCCATTATCCAAATCACCTTCGGCCATCAAATTACCATTCGACAGCAGGACGGGACAGGTCGCCTTATCCGCTTCGATCCGGACCATAAACAATGTCATGACATCGGGACGGTCCGGGAAATAAGTAATCTTTCGGAATCCTTCAGATTCACATTGGGTGCAATATGTGCCGCCGGACTGGTACAGCCCTTCAAGGGACGTGTTTTCCTCGGGGACGATCTCAACTTCGGTTTCCAATTCAAAAATTGAACCCGGCGCAGCAATGGTCAAAAATTTGTCATCAACGCTATAATCGACAGTACCGCCATCAATACGGACCGACAGCAATTTCATGTTCTCGCCGTTCAGGACCAGAGGTTCATTGCCATCGTGATTTTTCTTGAGTTTTGTTTTGGCTGTGACGTGCGTTCGCCCCGCAAAAATGCGGATCACCAGATCGATATTTTCGACCGTGTAAAGGGGAGCGACATAGTCTTTGAGATAGATGGTTTTTGGCGTGTCTGTTTTCATGATTTAAAAAGTTTAAACCACGATCCAATGTTAAGGAACCTGAATTTTTAAGACTCGCCCCATTCTTTGGACGGAACTTTATCGCCACCCGACCGTTGACGGCGGGCTTCCTGAATTGGTCCAGCCATGGCAAACAGCACTTCGCGGACATTTTCACCGGACACGCCGGAAATCAGGTGGATTTTGATATCCTTACCCAGATGCTTCTGCAATGCCTTGGCCTGGTCCTTTGCCAGATCCATGCCAATCGCATCCACCTTGTTCAGGGCAATGATCTCATGCTTGTCGATCAAATCGCCACCATAGGCTTCAAGCTCTGTGCGGATGGTATTATAAGCACCCAGAATATCATCCTGCGTCACATCAATCAGGTGGAGCAGGGTGGCCGTGCGCTCAACGTGACCCAGGAAACGAGTCCCAAGCCCCATGCCCTCACTGGCCCCTTCGATCAAACCGGGAATATCGGCCAGAACGAAATCGATATTATCAACCTTGACCACACCCAGATTTGGATGAAGCGTGGTGAACGGGTAATCGGCAATTTTTGGTTTCGCGGCAGAGGCAGCGGCAAGGAACGTTGATTTCCCCGCATTGGGCAAACCGACAATACCCGCATCGGCAATCAGTTTCAGGCGCAGCCACAAACCGCGCTCTTCACCGGGCCAGCCGGGGGTCGATTTACGCGGAGCCTGATTGGTTGCGCTTTTATAATGCGCGTTGCCAAATCCGCCATCGCCGCCCTTCATAAAGTAAATTTTCAAACCAACAGAGGTCATGTCGGCAAGGACGGTTTCTTTATCTTCGTCTAGAATTTGCGTTCCAACGGGTACGCGGATGATGCAATCCTCGCCATCCGCACCGGAACGGTCACGGCCACTGCCATGGCGGCCTTTTTGCGCGCGAAAATGCTGGGTGTAACGGAAATCGATCAGCGTATTGAGGGCATCAACGCATTCAAAAATAACGTCGCCACCTTTACCGCCATTGCCGCCATTGGGACCGCCATGTTCGATAAATTTTTCACGGCGGAATGCCACGCAACCTGCGCCGCCATCACCGCTTTTGACATAGATTTTTGCTTCGTCGAGAAATTTCATTTTTGTCTGCCATGAAACCGAAAAAAGGGGAAAGGTCTGCGCCTTTCCCCTTTTCGGAATTCTTTAATAGAAAGGCTTATTCTGCCGCTTTTTTAGCGGAAGCGTCATTTGCCGGGATGATGTTCACGACATTGACGCCACGGCGACCATGTGTGAACAGAACTTCGCCGTCAACCAGAGCAAAGATCGTGTGATCTGTGCCGAGGCCAACATTGTTGCCCGGGTTATAACGTGTACCGCGTTGACGGATGATGATGTTACCAGCGAGAACTTTCTCACCGCCGTAACGCTTCACGCCAAGACGACGACCTTCGGTATCGCGACCGTTGCGGGATGAACCGCCTGCTTTTTTATGTGCCATGTTTCTATCTCCTCAAATACGCCGATTACGCGACGTTTGTAATTTGCAGAACGGTCAGGTCCTGCTGGTGACCCTTCGTCCGGCGGTAGCCCTGACGACGCTTTTTCTTGAAAATACGAACTTTATCGCCGCGTGCATGCGCAACGACTTTTGCAGTGACTTTCGCCAACGCGCCACCGGCTGCGAAAAGGACGTTATCACCGTCAAAATTGACCGTATCGCCAGCCTCAACGTCGAGTTTTTCAACTGCGATGGTGTCGTCTTTGCTGACCTTGTATTGTTTTCCGCCTGTGCGAATGACTGCAAACATAATCGTTTCCTAAAGTTTTCTGGAATTTCCGAACCCGCGCAATATACACAGGCTACATAATGTGTCAACAAATTGCGTAGATTATGGACAGGGTTTTCGTGTAATCTTTTTTCCGTGAACACAGAACCTTCAAAAACCCGCCATTTCGTCCTGAACCGCAAGCAGCAATCTTACGTCCTTATCTATGGTGATAGCGAGGAAAAAGAGGTGAGCAAGCTGATCTGGTCTGCCTTAGGCACGTCCGATCTAAGAATTGAAAATTCCAATGATATTCAATCATTTACGCAATTATACTCAGAATCAATCTTAACTTTTGTTGTCGTTGACGAGCGCGACGATGATAGGGAAGTCATTGATTTCATTAGTAAAAACTATGACCTGGCCAATGATACTTTTGGGGTCGCTTATCAAGCGGATACGGATCGCCGGATCCATTTAATGAGCCAGGGCTTTGACGCTGTCTTTAACCGCAACATGATGCAAAACACTGATTTTAAAGGCATTATTTTTAAAAAGGTCGAAAAGGCCAAGATTCGACAGACAAATCGCATTATGCAGGATGAATATCTGCGATTCCGGGCCGCGCTGACCGCCAGCCCTGACGCGCTGATCGTTTTTGACAATGACCGCAATATTTTTTTCGTCAGCGCACATTATAAAAGAGCCTATCCCAATATCGCTAATCGCCTGATTCGTGGCGTTTCCGTTGAAGAAGCCTTTGAACTGGCGCGGTTAGAAGAGGGGATTATAGAATCGGACCCCCGCTATACGTTATTAAAGGATTTCTGGTATGGCCTGTCGGGCCAGATTGAATTTATGTCCATGAATGGCCGTAATAAAGGGCGGATCTGGCGCATGAAAGCATCAAGCTTGCTTGATAGTTCCGGTGTAAAGCAGGGCACGATTGTAACAACCACCGATATTACGGATATCCAATTAAGGAAGCAGGAACTGGAGGAAACATCTCTTCAGCTTTCCCAAGCCCTTGAAAAGGAACAAGAATCAAGCCTTTTACAAAAACAGTTTATCGGCATGGTCAGCCATGAATTCAGAACCCCGCTCGCTATTATTGATGGCCATGCCCAAGTCATCATGCGCCGAAGCGACCTCGATTACGAAGCAATCAAGGCGCGCTGTAAAACAATCCGTAGTGCGGTATCCCGGCTCGTTTCGATGATGGAAAGCATTTTGTCGTCAAATATGCTGAAAAACGGGCATATGGACCCCGATCCGGAAGAATTTGATTTGAGCCAGTTAATACAACAGCTTTGTGAAGAACAGGCAGAGCTGGCCGGAACACATCATATAACGTGCGATGTATCGGGGGCGCATACCCCGGTTCGTCTGGACCGGAAGATGATGACCCTCATTCTGTCTAATTTACTCTCTAATGCTGTGAAGTTCACAAAAGAATCCCCCCAGATTACAGTGACAGCCGCCACAGACACAGAAAAGACGATGATCCAGGTTAGCGATAACGGTATCGGCATCCCGCAAGACGAAATGGGCAAGATTTTTGAACGGTATTACCGGGCGTCTACATCGACGGGAATTCCCGGAACTGGCATTGGTCTTAATCTGGTTCAGGAATTATTACGCCTGCAAAAGGGGCAAATAAGCGTTGAAAGCTGGATAGGGGTCGGAACGACCTTCACTATCACTTTACGGAATCTTAATTAAGTTCTTCTAATATAAAGGGAAGGCCGGGTTTATAAGGCGACTTTTTGTGTGCGGGGCGATTATGAAAGATTTCAGTGCGAACAGCGCGACAAGCCGTTTAAAAAATCATAGCATTCTGGTGATTGAGGACGAGGCAGAAATTTCTGAACTGCTTCGTGATGAATTATCGTCACTGGGTTACAAGGTAACGCTCGCATCAAATGGCCTCGAAGGGCTGGAAAAAATCCAACTGGTTGAGCCGGATATCGTGATCTGCGACCGCTCTATGCCGATGATGACGGGTTCAGAATTGCTGGAACGGCTACGCGGGTCTTATCCGCAATATAAAACCATGCCGTTTATCTTCCTGACCGCCCTGACGGATGCCAGTGAGCGCCAACAGGTTCAGGCCTTTGAACCCTATGCCTACATGGAAAAACCGTTGAATTTTGATCTGCTGCAAAAAACGCTGGAGCAGGCGCTGAGCGTTAACTGATTCCAAATACGTCCTAAAATCGCCATCATCTTTATGGTATAAGAGAGCCATTGTTCCATCCCCTCTTTCAAGGGCTCTCTTGCTATGCACTTGCCAATGTCCAGCCTCCCGCAGGAATTGCTGACTTCTGCGATCTTTATTGCGTTTCTCTGGTCTTTGCAGGTTTTGCTGATCCGTATGGTTCGCGGCAAAAAAGAAGTATTGAGCAAGGACCAGCGCCGCTGGGTCAACCTGATTAAAAACGGAATCATCATTTCCACGCTGCTGGCGCTCGTTCTTATCTGGGCTCCGCAATTACAGACATTTGCCCTGTCCTTGACCGCCTTTGCCGTGGCGCTGGTCGTCGCTACCAAAGAAATGATTTTGTGCGTCACAGGATCCTTGCTGCGTATCAGTACACAACCTTACAAAGTTGGCGACTGGGTCACCATTGATGGTGTCACCGGCGAGGTCATGGATATTAATGCGTTCAGCACCCGGCTTGAAGAAATTGATGTCATCGGGAAGACATATGGCTTTACCGGCAAAAAAGTGACGATGCCTAACAGCAAGCTGTTCACCGCCATTGTTGAAAACCAAAACTTTATAAAAAGCTTTATCTTCCACGATATTTCCGTCGCCGTTCAGTTTCAGGATATGAATCCCGCTGAACTCGCCACCCTGATGGAAGAAATCACAGAAAAGCATATCGCACCATCAAAAGAAGACGCTGCGAAATTTTCACGTCGTGTGTCCCGCAAGGCCGGGATTGATATTCCCGAGCCTGAACCGTCCTATGGGTTCAGAACAAGCGAACTTGGCCATTACGTTTTCCTGACAAAAATTTTTGTTCCCACCCGTCACGCGGATAATATTGGCGTTTCAATTTCAAAAGAATTTCTAACCCGTGTATATGAACTTCGGAAGGTTATTCAAGCGGATCTGTTGGAACGCCAAGCGCTGATCGTGCGATAATTTTCGACGATAAATCACAAGGATTTTATGATGTCGCATAAACGCTATTTTCACAGGAAACGTCCGATCCCGGGAACCGCACCCGGAACGCTGACGCCTGAAAAAAATAGCATAACGCCATCGCTTTATATTTTTGGGTATGATGAAAACAATTGCGTCGAACAAAGATTAGATTCTGTAGAACAGATTCAGGATTTCTACGGCCAATGGCCGGTCATATGGCTGAATGTCGATGGTTTGGGCGATACAAATATCATTCAGCGTATCGGGGAAATATTTGGACTTCACGCACTTGCCCTTGAAGATACAATCAACGCGCACCAGCGCCCGAAAACCGAAGATTACGGTACGCATATTTACACCGTTTGCCGTATGGCCAATGATAAGGAATCAGGGGAGCTGGACCTTGAACAAGTTTCGATTTTCCTTGGACCTAATTTTGTCATCTCATTTCAGGAAGCGCCCGGCGATTGCTGGAACCCTGTCCGGGAAAGAATCCGCCGTAGCACAAATCAACGCCTGCGCAAAGCAGGGCCGGATTATCTGGCCTATTGCTTGATTGACGCGGTGATCGATGGGTATTTTCCATTGCTGGAAAAATTCAGCGATAAAACTGACGCACTCGAAGATGTCGTCCTTGATCATCCTGACCGGACTGCCATGGTCGATATCCAGATGTCAAAACGCTATCTCCATACAATCCGTCACACCGTCTGGCCGTTGCGGGAATCAATTGCTCAACTGATCGCTCAGGATAATTTGATCCAGCCTGAAACGAAAATCTTCCTGCGTGACTGTCAGGATCATGTTATTCAAGTTCTGGATATTGTAGAAAGCTACCGCGAGCGCGTTTCTGGGTTGATGGATATTTATCTCTCCAGCCTCAGCATACGCTTGAATGAAGTCATGAAGGTTCTGGCTGTTATCACGACGATTTTTATGCCCCTGACGTTTATTGCCGGGATTTACGGCATGAATTTCAATACAAAATTTCCGTTCAATATGCCCGAATTGAATATGCCTTACGGGTATATCGTGACGTTGGGCGGAATGCTGTTGATCGCTTTCGCAATGATCCTCTATTTCATTCGCCTTGGCTGGCTGACCAGGTCTGAAAAATAAATTATTTTTTAATTCTTTCTCTATTTTCCAGACAAATATAATGCAATTTGCATTTTGCATTCGAAAAAGGATAGGGGCCTAACCGGGCACCCCGCGGAAACGCTCGAACCTCGCTATGGCACATCGATTGCTTTTACTCAACCGTCTCTATTTTCAGATCGGGAGTGCTGCAGATGACAACGGATTCCTCATTCTTAAATTCTTCTAATAAAACGGGTGTGACGCCGGAAAATATTCTGACTGTTCATGATGTTCAGGCCGTCCGGCTGGATGCGGATATGTTTGTCGCCCATGACCTTGACGGGGTCACAGAAGGGCTCAGCGGCTCCGGGAATCTGAATTATCTTGTCCTGCAATCTCAACAGACCAATGAAACAGCTTATAATCATGATCCATTCCAAATCAGCCGGAATGATTTTGCCACCGCCGGCCCCAGTGTTTTAAGCGGACAAGGCCAAGCCGGAGCAGGACTGGGGAATGGCTATGGATTTAACAATCTTGCAGATTCTGCCCTGAATGATGGATCGGGCTTATACAGAGCCAGCGACATCAGCTCAAATGATCCATCCTCAGGCTTTACGGCCCTGAACAACAATAGCAGCAGTAATGCGTTGAGCACATTCTCCTCAGGCGATTTTAGTAACAGCAGTTCATCCAGCTCCAGCTCTGCAATTTATAATAATAACTACACCGGTCAGGATGGCAGTAACGGTATAGATGGTATCGGCAACAATGGCACAAGTGGAAATAACGGCACCCCCGGACCTGCCGGGGCAAGTGGCGCAGACGGCAATAACGGGGCGGATGGATCAAATGGGCTTCCTGGGTTACCCGGGTTACCGGGCTTGCCCGGTCTTGATGGGTTAGATGGCCTTGATGGACTTATTCCGCTGACCCCGGTTGATGAAACAGAAACTGATTCCGATCTTCAGCTTGATGTAATTTCCGATATTATCGGGGTTGATCTGGATGTCGTGCTTGATCCAATCGAAGCCATTTTAGGGGATATCGATATTGATATCGATGTGATCCTTGGTGATATTCTGTCCACAAATGATGGCATTCTGCCAAATCCCGAAATTATCCTTGATGGGTTGATTGGCGGGGTGCAATTGCTGGATGACCTTCATATCGATGTCATTCTGGCTCCGGTCGAAGATCTGCTCACAGGAATTGTGAATGAACTGAACCCGGTTCTTGATGATTTACTCCCGTTCCTGCCTGACCCACTCAATCTGGTGACCGACCTTCTGGACGGATTGAACGCCGATGGTGATACAGACCTTGTTGTCGATGTTGATCTTGGCTTACCCGATCTGTTGGGTTTAAGCGCATTGGGCGCTATTAATCTGGATATCCCGCTGGACCCTGTTGAGGCCCTTCTGGGGGATATTGACCTTGACCTGTCCGTGGACACGATTATCGAAGATTTACTGAATGGTGAATTGCCGGTCATTGATGTGGGGCTGCTTTCCGGTGGAGAGGTTCTTTCAAATCTGGACGCGTTTCTTTCGACCAATGATCTGCCAAGCGGCATTGCTGATCTTGCCGAAACAATTCAGGCGGTTCTGACAGATGATCTTCTGGGCGGCGGATTAATAGGCGGTGGTGACGGTAATATTCTCGATGGACTGCTCGGCGGTCATGGCGATGGCGGGTCCGGCACGGATACGGACTTGACCTTAAATACGGGTATTGGCCTTGCCGACGGATTGATCGATAATCTTGATCTGGATGTGACCCTGGACCCAATTGAAAACCTTGTTGGCGATATTGATCTTGATATCAATCTGGAAACAGAAACGGTTACAGATCTGTTGAATGGTGATATTGGCGGTGCGGTTGAATCAGCCGTTGACACCGTTATCAATCTGGTCGATCTCGATCTTGATCTATTTAATCCAGAAGCTGATCAGAATAGCGGGATTGATCTTGGTCTTGGCAATCTTTTTGATGGTAACCAGAATGATGGCGGCGGAACGGCTGATAACGATCTCACGCTGGACACAGGCATAGAAATTGCCGATTTCGTTGTGGACCAGGTCAATCTGGATGTCACGCTCGATTTGGTTGAAAACATTGTCGGGGATATTGATCTGGGTATTGATATACAAACCGATGCGGTCAATGAACTTCTTTCCGGTGATATAGAAGGGACCGTTGGGTCCGTGATTGATACGTTGAACGGGCTGATTGATATTGATATTGCGTTGTTGAATCCTGAAAGCAATCAAAATGGCGGTTTGAATCTGGATTTAGGAAATTGGGGTGGCACTGGCGGCGGGTCCCCCCTGCCTGATCTTGGCGCATGGCCGGAATCGACCATTGGCGATATTGCCGGGGCGATTACCGATCCGTTAAGCGGTCTTTTAGGCGGCGGTTCGGGTGGCGCGTTACCGGAACCAATCGGCGTAGTGTCCGAAGGGCTCGGTTTAATTCATGACATTGTCAGCGGCGGAAATGGTCATCATGGCGGCCTGCTAGGAGGGCTGTTCGGATGATTAGAAAAGAAATTCCTGATCCGCAAGGATTTAAAATCAGTCCGGTTCAACTGATCGTGCCGACACTCTTCATATCCTTCTTGTCACTCGCGTTACCGCTTTTGACTTTGCAGGTTTATGACAGAATTTTGCCTAACCCCGAGTCCGGCACGCTCAGTGTCTTAATCGGCGGGGTTTGTGTGGCACTTGCACTGGAATTCCTTTTGCGCCTTTGCCGGTCTTACCGGCTGGGGTGGAGTGCCGCGACCTATGAACATAAAATGTCCTGCCAGGCGACTGATCACGTTTTGAATACCGATCTGTCTTCGCTGAACCGGAACAGCAGCGGTGAAAATCTGAACCGTATGTCTGCCATTGGGAAATTACGCGATTTTTATAATGGGTATGACCTTGTCACTTATACTGAGTTGAGTTTTGTCGCCCTGTATCTGGGGCTGATTGCTTATATTGCAGGCCCTCTGGTTTTTATTCCGGTGGCGGTTTTATCTGTGTTCATTATTTCCAGCGTCCTTATGGGCAATTGGCTTAACAACGCTTTGAATGCGCGGGATCAAGCCGATGACAAGCGTTATAATTTTCTGATTGAAAGCCTGCAAGGCATTCATACAATTAAATCATTCTCTTTGGAAAAACAGTTCCAGCGGCGTTATGAACGCCTGCAACAGAATGCAACACTGGCCAATTATGATGTGACTGAGGCGACGGCAAATACGTTTAATGCCGCAACCATCTATGCCCATATCATGCTTGCATCCGTCATTACATTTGGCGCATGGCAAGTCTTGCAGGGTGACATTACATCGGGTGCGCTCATTGCTTCGATCTTGTTGTCGGGACGGGTTATGCAACCGATCCAACGGGCCCTGGGGTTATGGACCCGCTATCAGGATTTTACTGTTGCGCGTAAAAAAGTCGAAGATTTGTTTAATATTCCGGTCATTGATCACAACTCTGTACAGATTGTAACACCTGAAAAAGAAGGGTCGCTGATGATTAAAAACCTGTCCGCAGGGCGAATTTTTCAGAACGTTAATCTGGATGTCAATTTGGGCGAGTGTATTCAAATTACCGGCAATCATGGCTGTGGCAAAACCACACTGTTGAAAATGATTACCGGCCTGTATGCCTGTGATTCAGGGCAAATTCTTATCGATGGTCATGCACCGGAAAATTATACACCGCAGGAATTATTGAACCATATTGGCTATATGCCGACACAAGGGGTGATTTTCCGTGGAACAATCCGGGACAATCTGACGCGGTTTGGAACCATTCCGCAGGATCAGGTCAAACATATTGCCGCAATGCTGGGTATCGAGGCCGACATTGCCCGGTTGCCGCGCGGATTTGATACATGGATGGAAGGGACTGAGCAGGATACGGTTCCCCCCGGAATGCGCCAACGTATTGCCATGGCCAGAACCTTGGCCGCCAAACCGCGCATCATTCTTTTTGATAATGCCGATCGAAATCTCGACCGCGAGGGATACCGCCAAATTCATGCGCTTCTAGGGCGGCTCAAAGAGAAAGTGTCCTTGATTATGGTCACAGATGACAAAAACCTTTCACGCCTTGCAACACGCCGCATGGTTTTAACATCCGGCGGCCTGCGTGAGGTCATCCTTCATAGCGAAGTCGAATCAATTTTCCGGGAGCTGCGCGCATGACATCAAACGTCAAAATTATTCAAAACCTCCAGTTCTCCAAAGTAGGAGTACAACAAGAGGAAGATCCGGTTCTTCGGCTTTTGGATGTATTATCTAAAACCGTATGGTCACGCAATGCGCGACATGAACGCAACGGCTGGGAAACTGCGCTTTGCAAGCTTGCATTGTGCCTTAACCCGGGCATCAAGAAACTGGATGTCAGTGAGGCCTTGCCCTATGGGATTGAATCGCTGGACCGCGTTGGCTTGTTAAACACAATGGCTAATTTAAATTACACATCGCAATGCATCAAAACACACATTAATGATATTGATCCGCGGTTGATGCCATGCCTGTTTATTCCTGATTTTGCACCCAATGCTCCGGCGGTGATCCTGAAGTCAGGAAAAATATTTCACAGTCTGAAAAATACGACGCGCAACATCAATGAAGATTCAAAAATTTTCGGCGAAGTCATATTTTTCCAGATCGCCAATGAAAGCGAAGAAAGCACTTCTAAATATATCCGCCAAAGTACAGGATTTAGCTGGTTCCGCGCCTTGATGCAGCGGTTTCACGGCACAATCGGCCATATTTTTCTAGCCGGTCTTGTGTTGAATATGATTGGCCTGGCAACGCCGCTGTTTATTATGCTTGTTTATGACCGTGTTATTTCATCGCACGCGATTAACGTCTTACCATTTTTGGCGCTGGGCGTCGCCTTGGCCATTGCCGCGGAATGGGTTTTGCGCCATGTCAGGTCAAAATCATTGTCATGGCTGGGGGGACGTCTGGATAACATTGTCAGTAACTGGATATTCCAACATTTACTGAATTTGTCGCCATCCTATATCGAATGGGCCTCGGTTCCATCACAAGTGGCGAGGATCAAGACATTCGAATCCATCCGTGATTTTTTCAGCGGGTCCGTGTTTATGTCGGTTCTGGAATTGCCGTTTATGATCATTGCACTGCTGGTCATTGGCGTGATTGCAGGGCCGCTGGTTCTGGTCCCAATCTTTGCGTCCGTGCTTTATATGGTTTTATTCTATGCCATCTGGCGCAAGGTGCGTGTCGTCATCCGTAATGCCGCAAAAGCCAGCTCGGCGCGCCAGCAATTCTCGCTTGAAACTTTTGAGAAAGCTGAAGCAATCCGGGCCAATGGATTAGGCGCATTGTGGTCGGCGAAATTCCGTGAGCTTTCCGGACGCGAAGCGCTGGCCCAGTTTCAATTGGGATGGTTGGGCGTTATTGGTGAAACACTGGCCAACACGCTGACCATTTTATCCGCTGTTGCTGTTATTGGCATTGGTGTCCACCTTGTCTGGGCAGGAACGATGAGTACCGGGGCGCTGGTGGCGACCATGATTTTGGTTTGGCGCGTTCTGGGCCCATTCTACAGCCTTTGCACAATGATTCCCCGCCTTGAACAACTCCGTAACAGCGTTCGTCAGGTCAACACCCTGATGGACATCGATACGGAAGAAGCGACATCGCGCGGTCTGGCACGTCCGGGACGGTTAAATGGCCGGTTCGACTTTAAAAATGTCAGCTTAAGATACAGCCCGAACGACCAGCCGGTTTTTTCTAATTTGAGCTTTCATGCGAACCCAGGCGATATTGTTGCCATTACGGGTGAAAATGGATCTGGCAAAACCAGCCTTTTAAAACTGATCAAAGGAATGTATCCACCATCCGCAGGTCAGGTTCATGTCGATGGTTTTGATATACGCCAGTTAAACCCCCATGATCTGCGCCGTCACATCGCGTATATCCCGCAAAGCCTCGATTTTTTCCGCGGAACGGTTGCTGAAAATCTCCGCTTTGGAAATCCGCTGGCCTCTGACGGGGAAATTCAGCAGGCCTTGGGCCAGGCCGGTGTTCTCGGCGATATCATGGCTTTGCCTGAAGGCTTAAAAACCATGCTTTGTGACGATAATGGCATCAATTTGTCGTCCAGCCTGTCTTTGCGTCTGAGCATGGTTCGCGCCTACTTGCAAGAAGCCCCCATCATGCTGATTGACGAACTTCCAAATTCTTTGCTGACAGAAGAAGCAGGGCGGTTCCTCTATGACTCGATCTTGCGCAACCGTGGCAATCAAACCGTTTTTATTGTGACCTATCGCGAAGATTTCCTGCGTATGGCCAATACAATTGTTTTCCTGCGATGCAATGAGGATCCGCAGACAAGTGACAGCAAGACAATGATTGAAAATCTTAGAAAAATGCAGTGGTAAGGATAAAATCATGAAAAAAGAAAACAAGAAAAAATTGAAAAAAGAACAGCTTCGTTTCTTGTCACAATCTGCGCGGCTGGAAGAATCTGTGAACCCGCGTATCATTCAAATTACATCCTGGACCATATGCGCCAGCCTTGTCGCCTTTCTGGGTTGGGCCAGCATTACCAATATTGATGAAGTTGCCCGCGCCCCCGGTGAAGTAACACCGCAAGGCTTCCAGCAAATTGTCCAGCATCTGGAAGGTGGCCTTGTGCAGGAAATTAAGGTGACCGAAGGAGAGATTGTGGAAAAAGGGCAAACGCTGTTGACTTTGGATGGGGCGGGAACCAAACAGGATCTGGAGCGTGCCCGTTCCGAAGAAATATTCCTGTCCATGCAACGCGAACGCTTAAAAGCTTTTGTAGAGGGGCGCAATCCAGATTTCCAGAAATGGTTGCCGCAACATAAAGACCTGGTTGCAGAACAGCAGAATATTTTTGCATCCATGCTCCAGTCACGCAAAGAAGAGCGCGGCATCATTGCCGACCAGATTGCCCAGAAGAAACAGAGCATTGCCGTTCTTTCGGCACGTCAAGGCATGATCAGCAAAAATCTGGCATTGGCCAATGATATGTATTCTCGTCGCAAAGACCTGCACAAGGATGGCTATATTTCGCATATTAATTTCCTGCAAACAGAACAGGATTTGAACACATTAAAAGGCGAAAACAATATGATCTATAACCAGATCCAGCAGGCAAAGCAGGAAATCCGCGAATATGAGGGCCGCCTGCAATCACTGGATTCAAAACACCGTGATGAGGCATTCCAGGAAATCAACCAACTGCAAAGCCAACTGGCTCAGAACCATGAAATTCTGGACAAAATGAACAACCGTGCCGGGCGTTTGGAAGTGCAATCACCCGTGCGCGGTCTGGTCAAGGGATTAAACGTCAATACGATTGGTGGTGTTGTTCAACCGGGACAAGCCCTGATGGAGATTGTTCCACTGGATCGGCAATTGGTCGTAGAGGTCCGTATCCCGCCAAAAGATATTGGCCACCTGAAAACAGGGATGCCTGTACAGGTGAAAGTCAGCACTTATGATTTTTCACGTTATGGCTCCATTTCCGGCAATCTTGAGTTTATTTCCCCGACAACATTTCTGGGCGACCGGGGAGAACGATTCTACCGCGGGCGTGTCCGGCTGGATAAAAATTATGTAGGCAATCATCCAGAACAAAACCTGATCGTTCCCGGCATGACGGTTATGACGGATATTATTACCGGCGATAAAACGGTTATGGCCTATCTGCTGAAACCTATTCACAACTCCATCGAAACAGCGTTAACCGAAAGGTAATTGACATGAAATTAGGTGATCCAAATCTACTGAACGCCGCGCTTGATCCTACATTATCGCCCCAGAGCAACATTAACTATCCGCCGCCCGGACGGTTGGCCCGGCAACAAAGCGGATTGAAATTGATGCAAAGCGCACAGTTCACATTCAGAACCTTAGAAGAAGCGGAAAGTCTTTCGGTTCTTTTGGCGAATTGTTTCCCCGAACCCGATCGCGTCATCAACGGGCTGGCCGAATTAATGATCAATGCTGTCGAACACGGCAATCTGGGCATTGGATTTGAAATGAAGGCCAGTTTGTGCGAGCAAGGGAACTGGCGCACCGAAATTAACGAGCGCCTTGAGCATCCGGCTTTTAAAGAACGCTCTGTTGACGTCACACTGGCCCGTAAGGATGGCGGCGTTTATATTGTGATTGCAGATCAGGGAGAGGGGTTTGATTGGCAAAGCTTCCTCAAGGTTGATCCCGCCAAGGCAGGCATTCAATCCGGACGCGGCATTGCCATGGCCGGTTCAGTCAGCTTTGACAAGCTGACCTATAATGATAAGGGAAATAAAGCCGTTGCCTATGTCGCGGATTCATCCGCACTAAACTGGTAACGGTTCAAGACCGAGCGTATTGCACAGGCAGGCTTAGCGCGTCCTTGTAGCCAAGGGCGCGCGCCGCATGAATTGGCCAGTAGGGGTTGCGCAGCAATTCACGCGCCAGCAAGACAATATCAGCCTGCTGACTGCGAATGATGTCATCGGCTTGCTTGAATTCTGTTATCAAACCCACCGCTGCGGTTGCAACACCGGCTTCACGTTTGATTTTTTCAGCCAGTGGAACCTGATAACCCGGACCCGATGGATAATGCTTTGAATCATGGGCACGAATTCCGCCGGATGAACAATCAATTAAATCAACACCTGCATTTTTGAGCATTTGGGCAAGGACAACGCTATCCTCAACCTGCCAACCACCCGCCACCCAATCGCTGGCCGATAAACGCACCGTCAGTGGCAGATGATCCGGCCAGACGTCCTTTACCGCTGTAATCACCTCCATTAACGCCCGGGCACGATTTTCTAGCGATCCACCATATTCATCGGTTCTGGTATTGGTCAGTGGCGATAAAAAGCTGTGCAGCAGATAGCCATGCGCGGCATGAATTTCCAGCCATTCATAACCGGCCTCAACCGCCCGCGCAGCAGAAGCGCGAAAGGCGGCAACGATATCGTGTATGCCCTGTACATCGAGGGCTGTTGGCTTTTTATTTTGCTGGTCGCCAAAAGCCTGATCTGTGGGGCCAACAATATCCCATCCGCCGTCGTTATTCTCAAGATGGTGTCCGCCATCCCAGGGCAGCGCCGAACTGGCCTTACGTCCCGCATGGCCAATCTGGATTCCGGGAATGGCCCCATATTGCTTGATTGCTGCATTGATCCGGGCGAGGGGTTCAATCTGGCTGTCCTGCCACAACCCCGCGCAACCGGGTGTAATCCGCCCCGCCGGGGTCACGGCCGTTGCTTCTGCAATCACCAACCCCGCACCGCCGATGGCGCGTGAGGTCAGATGGACAAAATGCCAGTCATTCGCGTGGCCGTTTTCCGAAGAATACTGGCACATCGGCGACACACCGATACGGTTGCGCAGGGTGACGGATTTGATGGTCAGGGGGCTGAATAAATGCGGCATTGCGGAAACTCTTCTGGGTTAAACAAACTCATAATTTATGTATAGTGTACGGGCAATCAAGGAGAGGGTATTGCGTTTTATGCTTACAAAATCAAAAGAACATCTGGACCACGTCAATGAAACATATTGGCAGCATCTGCGCTTTGCGCTGCGCATGGCAATCATTTTACAAAGCGCCGCTATCATCGCCGTTCTTCATGCTTTGTTGCCCGCCATTTTCCAAACCAGCGTCAGCACCCGAATCTGTCATCTGGCTGATGAAATGCGCGCCCGGAAGAACGCCCAGAAGGTTCATTAAACAACTTCCGAATCTTCTATAATCTGTTTTTCGACCCGTCCTAATTCCTGGATAAGCGCATAAGCCACCGCCAGCAATGTCGGCCCGATAAACAGGCCGATAAAACCAAACGCAATCATCCCGCCAAACACGCCCAACAGGACCAGCAGCAAAGGCAGGCTGCTGCCCAGACTGATGAAATAGGGGCGAACGATAAAATCCATCACGGTAATAATAACCGTTCCCCAGATTGCCATGAAAATGGCCATCCCAATATGACCGCCATGAAACAGCCAGATGGTCACAGGAATTAAAACCAACGGGAACCCCCCGGGTACAAAGGATAGGATAAAGGTCACAAATCCAAGAAATGCCGCCGCAGGCACATTGGCGATCCAGAATCCGATGGCCGCCAACGCCCCTTGGAACAGGGCTGTCCCCAAAATACCGTAAACAACAGCGATCATCGTGTTTTTGGAAACACCCAATAAATGTTGGCCCCACGTTCCAACAAACTTTTCAATCAACGACTGGATCAGCTGTGCCGCTTCGACACCGTTGCGGAAGAAGAAAAAGGCAATCAGAACGCCCAGCGATAAATCCATAATGCCGTGACCGAGCGATGTGCCAAAGCCGATCAAACGCTGGCTGATTGGTCCGGCATAGTTTTGCAGCATTTGAATCATGTGGGCCTTGTCGCCAATATTTTCCTGCCAGAACTCCTCAATATAATCGCCAACCCAAGGCAACTGCGCCGCCCATAATGGCGCATGACCTTCATTGCTTTTAATGGCAGCAATGGTCTGGGTTGTGAGCTTGCCAAAATCTTCAGCCATGCTCGACCCGAGGAAAATAAGCGGTAACAGGAAACACACAGCCAGAAAAACCGTCATCAGAGCCGCCGCCGCCGTTCTGTTACCCAGCTTCCTTTCCAGCCAGACATAGGCCGGCCAGGTTGAGAGACAGAAAATTGTCGCCAGTAAAAGGGCCGGAATAAAAGGATGAAGAACAATCATACAGCCAAAAAGAATGGCCACAATCGCGGATAATATCGTCAATGTTCTGTAAGCGGATACGCGGTCAATTGTGTTCAACATTATTCTGCGTCTTCTGTTTGTTGTTCATTCAACCAACGCATGATGCCATTGGCCGCATGAAAAGCCGTGGCAAAGCTGGCCTGTAATAAATACCCGCCCGTTGGCGCTTCCCAATCCAGCATTTCACCGGCGGCAAACACACCAGGCATCTTGCGCAGCATAGAATGGTCGTCCAACGCATCAAAAGAAATTCCGCCTGCCGTGGAAATTGCGCGGTCCAGCGGAAAACTGGAGAGCAGAGTCAGGGGCAGCGATTTGATCAACCGCGCCAACATAACCGGATTTTGGTCAGGGAGCGTTTTCTGACCGGCACTTTCCCGCAATAAATTGATCGCAACAGGCGATAATCCACCGGATTTTTGTAAGTAGGTTGAGAGGGACTGGCTGCCGCGCGGGGCGCTCAGACGTGCCGTTAATTCTTCTACGCTCAACCCGGGCCGTAAATCCACAGTTACAATGGCTGAACCATTCTTTTCAATTTCTGCGCGGATAGGGGCGGATAGGGCATAGATTGCCCCGCCTTCAACACCCTTATCCGTAATCATAAGTTCGCCTGGAATTTGCTTTCCTGCGAAACTGATTTTTACCGTTTTTACGGGATGTCCCGCGAAACGCTGACGGAAAATATCCGACCACGACACGGTAAACCCTGAATTCGCGGCGCGGAGGGGGGAGAGAGGGATATCGCGTGACGCCAGAATTTCAAACCAGCCTCCATCAGACCCCAGACGCGGCCATGATGCCCCACCCAAAGCTAGCAAAACCGCATCGGGCTGCACGTTTTCCACAGCACCATTGGCATCGGTAAAAACCAGCGCGCCATCATCATTCCAACCCAGCCAGTTGCGGTTCAGCAGAATGGTCACGCCCAGCTGTTCCAGCCGTTCCTGCCAAGCCCGCAATAAAGGGGAGGCCTTCATACTGGTTGGGAAAATCCGTCCGCTGGAGCCGACAAACGTTTCTTGCCCCAAGCCTTCGCACCATTCCTGTAAGGATAGCGGTGAAAAATTTTTGATAATCGGCGCAAGGATGTCTGACGTCGCGCCATACCGGGACATAAAGGCAGGGTAATCTTCGCTATGCGTCAGATTTAATCCGCCGCGTCCGGCCATAAGGAATTTCCGGCCCAATGTCGGTTTGCGTTCATAAAGCGTAACGGAATGCCCGGCCTTGGCGAGCGTTTCCGCCGCAAACAGACCCGCAGGTCCACCACCGATAATTATAATCTTGGCTGCGGTCATTTTTTGGAACATGGGAAGCCAGCATGAGAGATGGCGGATGGGGTGAGATTCGAACTCACGGAGGGCTTGCACCCTCGTCGGTTTTCAAGACTGACATGGGTTCGCTATCCAATTGTTATAGTTGAATAAAATTATTAATTTTCCAAAAGTGTGTAAGGATTTGTGAAAGTGTGTAAGACCTGTGTAACTCAAATCTTTGTAAAAACCATCACATCCTAGACGCAGTTTTGTTGTCGTCAGTATAGAGATGAAACAAGATTTTTAAAGGGGCCATTTTACCCCTGAGTAGGGTGTGAACAAAAAAGATACAATCGCTTGTTGCTTCCTCGCTTTTCCCCTATTTTCTCTCAATCCAATCCGCACCGGGGAGCGATTCTGTGAAAACAGATGTAATGACCATTCGTGAACTCGCTGCCTATCTCAAGATGGCAGAAAAGACGCTTTACCGCTTGGCGGCGGAGGGCGCTGTCCCCGGCTTTAAGGTCGGCGGGTCTTGGCGCTTCCGCAAGAGCGAGATTGATAAGTGGATTGGGGCACAAGAAAAACAAAAAAAATGGGGTGATTCGATTGCTAATTAAATCAAAGCAAAGGGTAGCAGACCATGGGGAAGTATTTACCCCCGCGTGGATGGTTGAGGCCATGCTTGATCTGGTCAAAGGAGAAGCAGAGCGCATTGACTCTCGTTTTCTGGAACCAGCCTGCGGTAGCGGCAATTTCCTCACGCATGTATTACAGAGAAAACTGGCGGCTGTTGAGCTGAAATACGGCAAGTCAGACTTTGAAAAGCGTCATTATGCTTTGCTGGCCATGATGTGCATCTACGGCATAGAGCTATTGCCAGATAATATCGCTGAATGTCGAGACAACTTGCTTGCTATCTTTGCCGAATATCTAAGCCTTGCAGAAATAGATGACCTCTACCGCGCTGCCAGTTTTGTTTTGGCGGCCAACCTCGTGCATGGCGACGCGCTGACTATGAAAGCAAGCGATGGAAACCCTATCACATTTGCGGAATGGGGTTATCTTGGAAAAGGAAAGTTCCAGCGTCGTGATTTTCGTCTTGATGTATTAACTGGTTCATCGGCTTTTAGCGCGGAGGGAACGCTATTTGCCCACCTTGGCAAGCACGAAATTTTTACTCCGATTAAAGTTTGGTCGCCAATGAGCATAAAGGAACTAGCTGGCGCAGACGTGCAGGAGGTAGCATGACTCAAGTATCAATAGACAAGGCTCATTTCAGCCTGCGTGGCAGAAACCCTGATGTGCTAACTTGCATTGCCAATCTGAGCAACGACGAGGTCTTTACTCCACCAGAATTTGCAAACCGCATGCTCGATACTTTAGCCGCTGCTTGGGCAGTAGATAATGGAGGGGCAAATTTATGGGCGGACAGAACGGTACGTTTTTTAGACCCCTTCACCAAAAGCGGAATTTTTTTGCGTGAAATTACCACTCGCCTAACTGAAGGACTTAAGAGCGAAATCCCCGATTTAGAGGAACGTGTATTGAGAGCCACGAGGGACTCACCCGCTACGGTCTCTACGATACGGTTATTAGCGTCGAAGAACATCGTAAGTATAATTAGAGGTAAAGGCAGCAGCAAAAGTGCGAGAACAACTCGGTGATGCACTGAATGCACGCAATGTTTCCTTCCTACTTGGGTCGGGTTGTTCGTCCTTTCTGCGTGGCGACCAGCAAGTAGGTATTCCGACAATGAAACCAATGGCGGAATCATTCCTCGCGCAAACGGGCGCTAATGATACAAGCCCATATCTCACGCAGGCCGAGCGCGACCAGTTGCAGAACGGCTTGGGCATTGACCTCACAAAGCAAGAATACCAAAGAAACTTGGAACGCTTGATGGAGGTGTTGTTCAGCGCACAACTGGCTCTAAAGGATGCAACCACTGAGCCGCTTCAAGCATTAAAAACAGCTGTAGATAATGCCGTAAAGAAAGTTAAGAAACACGTTTTGAAAAGTTGCTCAGAGGGTGCATTCGCAACTGGAGACAATACCGTGGCGACTCTAAAGTCGCTCTGTCTTTTGGTCTGAGGATTTTCTGTCGTATTGTCAGGACGTTCGTATGATTCTGCCCGGTACTCCGGTGGAACCTTTGCTCTTTTTGCTTCTGCTTCGGCCCTAACTTTCTCCCTCACTTGGCTGTAGGTTGCTGCCTTATGCGGGACTTCCTGTGCCTTTGAAAAACTGCTCTGGGTTTCGGTATTGCTTGGCCGTTGTTGTGGTGCAGCTCTCCTTTGTGCTTCCAGTGCCGCTTCTACACTGCGTTGGAATGGGCGCATCTTATCGCTGGCAGGGATAAACCAATTTTTACGGTCGGCTGGGTCTGTGGTGTATGGTTTTGCTGCCATTGGCTCTGGTTTTATAAGCGGCGCAGGCCTATCAAGATTGATCGGCGCTGCCTTTGTTTGGAGGATTTGGTTGATTGCCGTTGAATTGCTCAGTGTTTTCCTATCGCCTTTAAGCGCAGAGGGCGCTCTGTACTGTTCAGGAATTTGACTTCTTATCATTTCGGCTTTCAGGTGAAGTTTCAGATTAACTTCCTTGTCTGTAACCTGCCGTACTGGTGGCGGGGCTTGTTCTTTAAAGCTTGCGGCAACAGAAGGGGAGGGTTTCTTAAATTCTTTGTCGATGGAATCGACAAAGCTTTTGTAGCGGTAAAAATCTTCCTTCTTGGCCTCTACGATAGCCATGTTTTGCTTCATTTCCCTGATTTGGTGATGTAGCCCTTCACGGTATGTCCTGCCATAGCGGATGTTCTGGCGTTCTTTCCGCGCTTGTTTTTCTTCGGCGGTAATATTTATGGCGGCGCGGGCTGCCTTGCGGTTTACAAGCAAGTCTGCGGCCAGCCTCACCACGCTAGCAATAGATTGCCTGATGACGGTTTTAAGGCTTGTCTTGGCTTCAAGCGCTTGTAGCTTTTCCACACGCCTATCCAGCCGTTCCATGAGCCTGTCGAGTTGGTCGATTTGTTCCAGCAGGGGCTTGTCGCCAAAGGCCGCCCGTCTTTCATTCAGGGCTTTGATTTCATCGTTAAAGGTGCTGCGGGTCTGTTTCTGGTCGAGGGCAGGGTAGTCGATCTTGCGGCCTGTGCTGTCTTCACGGGCTTTGCTTTGCAGGGGTACGCCTTGGCTGCCGGATGTTGAACCGGAAGAAGAGTCTTTTTCACCTTTGCCTTCTTCTTCGCCGGATTCATCATCGGCTTCTTCGTCCTTATCGGCTCTCCTGAATTCCTTTGCCAGCAGGCTTTCATAGGCGGTGGCGTTCGTGGAAGCCTTGCCTTCATGGGTTTGCGGTATGCGGTCGACTCCCTGCGCCTCCAAAGTGCGCCTGTCGATCTTGGCATCCGTAAACCCGGCGCGTTCCAGCGCGTCATTCGCCAGCGTTTCCCAAACAGCGCGAATGATCTCGACTTCTTGTGGCCCTGTGGTCTTGTCGTCAAGAATGCGGGTTTTTGCACCTAAGCCCTCGCCTGTGAGTTCGCGGGTTGTGAAGAGCAGGTGGGCGTGGTGGTTGCGGGGGTCGTGGCCGTCACCCGCAACAGGGACATGGATGGCCACGTCCACGGCCACGCGGTAGCGTTCCATCAGATAAAGCCCCATATCGCGGGCCAGTTCCGCACGGGCTTTATCGTTTAACTCATGCGGCAGCGCAAGAATGGCCTCCCGCGCTACGCGGGCGTTCTTGCGGTTTTCGGCTGCCTCTGCCGCATTCCACAAAAAGGTACGGGTGAAGAATTTTTCAGGGACATCAGGCGGCGCAAGAATAAAGGCGGTTTTAACGCCTTTACGTTTTTCGTAGCGGTGCATGGTTCCGGTGCGTTCGTCTTTCAGGTATGAACCTGAACGATACGCAGCGGCGGCCACGGCAGAGTGGCCATCGGCCCGTGAAAAAGTCCGCAATGAACAATGATAAATCGCCAAAGGCTAATTGCCTTTCCCCTGCCCACGGATTTATGGGGGTGGGTGAGAGCGATTTATCATTGTTCATTGCTCTAAAAGGCATTCCCCCAAAAAAGCCCCAAGGCCAAGGAATGCCGTTCACCCGTGCCGCCCTGAGAGCACTGCAAACGGAGTTTGCGTAAGTGCGCTCTTAAGCCCTTATTGTTTAGGATAGCAGGGGGACATTAAGGTTTTGTTACGGAAATGCTTGAATTGCTCCACCCTTAATTCTTGCGGACTATAAAGTGATTCTTGAGAATGGCAAAGGTGAGGTGGATGGCCAGCTACAGAAAGAAAATCCTAGCCGTTACATTAAAAATAATGTATTTTAGGTAGTATGAATACCAATAACAGAGAAAAATTAAAGAATCTGTTGGACTCGCACTTGCCGGGAACCGTTTATGTCGCTTCATGGCTGGAGGGGCGCGGCATATCCCGCGACCTCCAGAAACACTACCGCAAAAGCGGCTGGTTGGAAACGGCTGGCACAGGGGCTTTCAAACGCCCCGGCGAACAAGTGTCATGGCAGGGGGGCTTATACGCCCTGCAAGCGCAAAGCGGGCTGGACGTTCATGCAGGGGCGTTGACTGCGCTGGCTCTGCAAGGCTACGCCCATTATCTGCGCCTTGGCGCGGAAACCGTCTTTTTGTTTTCGCCGCCAAAAACCAATTTGCCCGCATGGTTCAAAAATCGCGATTGGGGGCAGAAAATCCATCATTGCAAAACCTCTGCCTTGCCTCCCGCGCTTGCGCTGGCGGATTATCAGGCCGGGGCGTTTTCAATACAAATATCCACGCCGGAACGCGCCTTTCTGGAGTGTCTGCATTTATCGCCCGATACGATCGATCTGGTAGAATGTTACCAAGTGATGGAAGGCTTAACGACCTTGCGGCCCAAGCTGCTGCAACCGCTTTTGGAACAATGCAGCTCGATCAAGGTCAAACGGCTGTTTCTCTACATGGCCGAAAAAGCCGGGCATGACTGGTTCCAGCGGCTCGATACCTCTAAATTCAATTTGGGGG
>CAACXI010000087.1_pt1 | contig 76590 bp, 73 predicted proteins | sample 2275891 | NCBI WGS metagenome assembly CAACXI01 (sample SAMEA5312484, study PRJEB27640) | indoor metagenome | biome: indoor environment; feature: controlled; material: polymer antistatic dissipative epoxy resin | place: Italy | collected 2014-05-27 | reverse complement strand
GGCGGGTTTTTCTGAAGCACTGAATTCTTATTCTTCGCCGCCCTTTGGACGATTGCCACCGGCCCCTTGGCCGCCAGCTGAACCACCTTGATGCTGGGAACGACGACGCAGAACATGACGCGGAGCCGCAGGACGTTCACCGCCGCCGCCATTGCCGCCTTCGTTGAAATTACCGGCATTGTCGCCGTTCTCGTCATCTTCGCCCTGACGCTTGCGTGTTGCGCGGTGCGGCGGAATTGGAATTGGGCGCAGAGCCATTTCATCGCGTTCGCTGACCGCAATTTCAATCTCCAGACGGGCGGAAACCTTGCGCAGTTCGTGAATTGCATCCTGCAGGACTTCGCGTGATTCCGCGTCCTTCTTTGCGGTGTGCCATTGCAGATATGCTTTGACGCAATTATCGGCAACATCACGCAGTCTTTTTTCAATATCGTCCATCAACCATTCCTTCTTGGAGAATTCTTCGTTTCAAAAGATAAACCCCCGGCGGACAATCCGCAAGGGGATCAAAGCTGTTTAGCTGGCCCCGAAAACATTGTTGATTTGCTGTGTCACGCGCACAAAAGTGGTGCGTTTTGACAGTTCTTTCAAGGTTTTGGCACCGACATAGGTACAGGCCGAACGGATCCCGCCCAGCATATCCTGCAATGTATTGGAAAGTTCGCCGCGATACGGGATTTTGACTGTTTTCCCTTCGCTGGCGCGGTATTGGGCAACGCCGCCAGAATGTTTGTTCATCGCGGTATCACTGCTCATGCCATAGAACGTCACAAATTTCTGACCGTTTTCTTCGACAATATTGGCTTCACATTCATTATGCCCGGCCAGCATTCCGCCCAGCATGATAAAGTCCGCTCCCGCGCCAAACGCCTTGGCCAGATCACCCGGAACGGTACAACCGCCATCGGCACAAACCAGACCGCCCAAACCATGGGCAGCATCGGCGCATTCAATAATCGCTGATAATTGCGGGTAACCGACACCGGTCATTTTGCGCGTTGTACAAACGCTGCCCGGACCAATCCCAACCTTGACCACATCGGCTCCGGCCAGAATAAGCTCTTCGGTCATTTCACCGGTGACCACATTGCCCGCCATGATGGTCAGGTCGGGATAACGGTCACGCATTTTTTTGACGAATTGGGCGAACGGTTCGCTGTACCCGTTGGCAACATCAATGCAGAGTTTATCGATGTTTTTTCCAGCTGGGGTTTCCATGATGGCGCTCAGTTTGGCTTCATCTTTTTCCGACACGCCCATGCTGAACCATGCATTGGGGCTGATTTCAGAACCATAAAACGCAACCAGCTTATCCAGATCATAATGCTTATGCAGCGCAGAGGTCAGGCCTTCGCCATGCTTGAAGAAAGACTCGGCCATCGCCATCGTGCCGACACCATCCATATTGGCGGCAATAATTGGCACGCCATGATAAGCGCGGCGGCTCCATTTGAATTTATAATCGCGGCTGATATCAACCTCCTTGCGGCTCGACAGGGTCGAGCGTTTAGGACGGATCAGGACGTCTTTGAAATCCAGTTTAATGTCTTGTTCGATGCGCATGGTTCTTACTCTTTGGTTTTAAAGGCGGCAGCCGCACGGTCGCGGATAGCCTTCTTTTTGACGATTTCTTTTTCGGTGCGGGTGATTTCTGCCTTCAGTTCTTCGATATAGGCGTCCAGTTCGGCTACGCCTAAATTTTCCAGATTCTTCTGGGCAGGTGCTTTTTTCTGCGGCTCAAGGTCAATATCGAACATTTTTCAAGCTCGGCTGTTGTCAGGGGTCGGGAAAGCGCCCTACATTATGCGGATGACACAGCAAATGCAAGCAATCGAGATCATTCCCCCCGGTCACCTTGAATTGACCCAACGCCCTGTTCCGACAGCGAAATCCGGCGAAGTGCTGATCCGCGTCCGGGCCGCCGGGGTGAATCGCCCGGATCTTTTACAACGGATCGTCAAATATCCGCCCCCGCCCGGCATTACCGACATTCCGGGGCTGGAAGTGGCGGGTGAGATTGTCGGCACCGGGGAACCGGTTTGCGCCCTGCTTGCCGGGGGCGGTTATGCCGAATATGTGGTTGCCCCGCGCGGCCAGTGCCTGCCCATTCCCAAGGGGTTGAGCATGACCGAAGCCGCCGCCCTGCCGGAAACGATCTTTACGGTCTGGAATAACGTGTTCCTGCGCGGGAAGCTACAACCGGGCGAAACGCTGCTGGTCCATGGCGGGTCATCCGGCATCGGCACCACGGCGATTCAGATGGCCAAAGCGTGGGGCGCAAAGGTGGTGGTCACCGCAGGTAGTGATAAGAAATGCGCGATCTGCCTGTCGCTTGGCGCGGATAAGGCCATCAATTACAAAACCCATGATTTTGTTGAAGAAGCCGGTGATATTGATGTTGTGCTGGATATGGTCGGTGGCGATTATGTGCCACGGAATATCCAATGCCTGTATCTGGATGGGCGCCATGTCAGCATTGCATCCATGAATGGCAGCAAGGCCGAAATCGATATCCGGTCGATCATGCAAAAACGCATCACTATGACCGGATCAACCCTGCGTCCCCGCCCTGTCGCTGAAAAAATTGAGCTGGCCAAGGGCATCCTTGAAACGGTCTGGCCGTGGGTTGAATCAGGAAAGGTGAAACCGTTGATTCACGCGACCTTCCCGCTGGCACAGGCCCAGGAAGCCCATAATTTGCTGGAATCCGGGGCTGTTGCAGGAAAAATCGTCCTGAGCGTCTGAAAGACCGCTATTTCCTTGAAAATGGCTGACGGTCTGTTATAAATCGCTATCCCCGAAAGCTTGATACAGCCTTCAAAGGATCGGTCCGCGAAACACAGGACCGGACCCGCAAAACCTATTTTTTGGAGAATTAACGTGGCAGAAAAAGGCGCAATTACAAATTTGCTGATGCCCAAGGCAACCGCAGTATGGCTGGTTGAAAACACCGCCCTTACCTTCCGCCAGATTGGCGATTTTACCGGCCTGCATGAAATTGAAGTTCAGGCTTTGGCCGATGAAGAAGTGGGCCGTGGCATCGTTGGCCGTAACCCGGTTGAAAACAACGAAATCACCCAGGCCGAACTGGACAAGGCGATTGCCGATGGCAATTACAAAATGCGTCTGGCCAAAAACGATTTGCCGACCATTAAATTGCGCGCCAAGGGTCCACGCTACACCCCGGTGTCCAAACGCGCCGACAAGCCGGATGCGATTGCCTATATCCTGAAACACCATCCGGAAATCAGCGATGCGCAAATCTGCAAACTGGTTGGCACAACCAAGCCAACCATTGATTCCGTCCGCACCCGTTCGCACCCGAATACACCGAACCTGCGTCCACGTCACCCGGTTGATCTGGGAATGTGTACCTATGCTGAAATGGAAGCCGCCATTCATAAGGGCCTGCGCGCCGCCGGGAAAAACCCGGATGAAATTCAGGCCCAGCGCAGCAAGGCGTTTGAAAACATGGAACGTGATGGCGATGAAAAACCAACACAGGCCGCAACCAATACGCCAAGCTTTGACTTCAGCAATTTTCTGGGCAAATCCGGCACAGGTAGCAACGAATAAGTTTTTATCGTTCTGAAATAAAAAAGGCTCCGGGATGAACCGGAGCCTTTTTCTTTGACACCAAGGAGAAGGGTCAGGAAGAACTCTGCGTAATTTCAATCTCTTCTTTTAATTTCAGCTTTTCCAGTTTTAGCCGCCTCAGATCATGTTCCTGACAGGCCGGCATTTTGGCCTCTCGATCAATCCTATGGGATAATGCCGCATGGCGCGCTTTCAAAGCTTCAAGACGGTTAGATGCTGAACGCGAGGTCGCCTGTGCGTGATCGTGAGAAGCCATCTGATATTTCTCCTTAAAAATCTTTTGAATGCATACCCTTTCAAGTTTGCGCCGCAGAGCTTAATAAATTCTAAAAATCGGTGGTTTTCTGGGTTTTTACGCACAACCTGCCCAGATGAAAAAAAATCAGCAGCCCGAAGGCTGCTGAACAGGTGTTTGTGTGTGAGGAGGAACTACAAATTCCCTACCTCAATCGTAACCCGAACCATGTTAAGACTGGTTAAAGATTACATAAAATTTGAAATACTTTGGTTACAGGTCGAAAACAACGCCCTGCGCCAGTGGTAAAGCACTGGAATAATTCACCGTCTGCGTCTGACGGCGCATATAGGTGCGCCATGCATCGGACCCGCTTTCACGTCCACCGCCGGTTTCTTTTTCACCGCCGAACGCCCCGCCAATCTCTGCCCCGCTTGGGCCAATATTGACGTTGGCAATGCCGCAATCGCTGCCCGAAGCCGACAGGAACGATTCCGCTTCGCGCATATTCATGGTGAAGATGCAGGATGACAGGCCTTGTGGCACATCGTTTTGCAGGGCAACGGCCTCATCAAAGGTTTTATATTTCATCACATACAGGATCGGCGCAAAGGTTTCGTGTTTCACGATATCGCTTTGCTGGTCCATCGTGACCAATGCCGGGCGCACATAATATGCACTATCCAAACCGCCTTCTGTCACGCGTTCACCACCGGTCAGGATTTTTCCGCCCTGTTCCTTGGCTGCGCTTAAGGCCTTTTGCATCGCATCGAACGACGCCTGATCAATCAGCGGCCCAACCAATGTTTTGCTGTCCAGCGGGTTACCCACGCGGATTGCCTGATACGCCTTGGTCAGCGCAGCGACCAGCTTGTCATGAATGCTGTCCTGAACGAACAGACGGCGCAGGGACGTGCAACGCTGCCCTGCCGTACCCACCGCACCGAACAGGATGGCGCGAACCGCCATATCCAGATCCGCTGTTTCGGTCACGATCATCGCGTTATTGCCACCCAGTTCCAACAGCGCACGGCCAAGGCGGGCCGCCACGCGTTGATTGACGGCACGGCCCATCGGGACGCTGCCCGTGGCGCTGATCAGTGGAATATCCTTATGATCGACCAGGGCCTCGCCCAGATCACGGCCACCGATCAGAACCTGTGACAGTCCATCTGGAATTTTGTGACCTGCATCGCGGAAACGCGTCACCGCACGGTCAAACACAGCCTGACAGGCCAGTGCCGTCAGCGGGGTTTTTTCCGATGGCTTCCAGATCACAGGGTCACCGCACACAAAGGCCAGCGCAGAGTTCCAGCACCAAACGGCGACCGGGAAGTTAAACGCACTGATAACCCCAATGGTCCCCAATGGTTGCCAGACTTCACGCATATGGTGGCCCGGACGTTCGGATTGAATGGTCAGACCGTAAAGCTGACGCGACAGGCCAACCGCGAAATCACAAATATCGATCATCTCTTGGACTTCGCCCAGACCTTCACTGGTGATCTTTCCGCTTTCCAACGTAACAAGACGTCCCAGTTCAGTTTTCGCGGCGCGTAACTCCTCCCCCAACAAGCGGACAAATTCACCACGCACAGGCGCCGGAACAACACGCCATTCCAGAAAAGCTTTATTGGCCTTTTGAACGGCAGTTTCCACATCGCTTGCCTTTTGTTGATGCAGCTGACCCAGCACAGCACCGTCCAATGGGGATTTTACGGTCAGATCACCACCCTTGAGCTGCTTGTCAGTCAAACCAAACTGGCCGAGAATTTCATTTGCACTCATCACATTATCCTTGCTGATCGAACGGACTGCTTCACCCATGACTCATCTCCCCTGTCATTTTTGATTGTTATTTTCTACACAAAATTATTCAGCGGCCGGTTTCGGTTCTTCGATTAACGCGACAACCGCTTCTTTTTTCTGTTCCGGCTTCACGCGGCTTTCGTTCAGCTGGCCTTTATATTCCAGCAACGCATAAGCCACCGTACACATATAGGTATTGATCCGGCGGTAATCCCGGATGATATCCAGATGCATGCTGGATGTTGAAATCGTTTCCGGGATCCCTTCCCGCAGGCGTTCGATATGGCTGGTCATCGCATCCTGTTCCGCATGGCGCAGGATATCCTTGCCCTCGGTCATTTTCCGCGCCAGACGCACATCGCCCGATACAAACACCGTCTGCGCCAGACGAACGCTTTCCAGCACCAGATTATGGATGTGTTCAATTTCTTTCAGCCCTTCAGGGGAAAAGCTGTTCTGTGCGATGGCTTTTTTCTCGGCCATCATCATCAGGCTTTTGTCGATAACGTCCCCGGCGTGTTCCAGATTCGTCGAGAAAGTCAAAATCTGGATATAGCGGTGCGCCTCTTCCGGGTCGAAAGATGTTTGCGACAAACGCGCCATATAATTCTTGATCGACTTATAGATTTTATCGACCACGTTATCCTGTTCACGGATCTTATGCAGCAAGGCCAGATTATTGGTGCGGAAAACTTTGATAGTGTCTTCCAGCATCCGTTCCGCCATATCCGCCATACGCAGTGTTTCCCGCGCGGCAGAGGCCAGCGCAATGGTCGGCGTATCCATAGACTTACTATCCAGATAACGCGGCATGCCCGGATCATCCTTGGCTTCCGGATCAGGGAGCATTTTAAGCGTCAGCTTTTCAACAAAGCCAATCAAAGGCAGGAATAGCATCGCCAGCGCAATGTTAAACGCCGTATGGAAATTGACGACCATCCGCGAAGGCTCGGGATCAAATTTGGCGATCATATCGGCTGAAAAATGTAAAAACGGCATGGCGATCACAACGCCAACAAGACGCATCAGGAAATTGCCAACCGGGACACGGCTGGCCGCCGGACCGTCGCGCAACGCTGTAATCAGCGGCGCAACAGCACCGCCTAGATTGGCGCCCAAGACCATCGCCAAGCCCAGATGCACCGGTAACACGCCGCTGGCGACAAAGGATACCAGTAACAAAACAATCGCCAGCGATGAATGCGAAAACCATGTCAGCAAGGCTGCAACGATGACCGCCAGAATAATATCCTTATCCAGCGGCGCCAGAATCAACGGTAATGTTTCCGATGTTTTCAAAGGGTCAGCAGACGCCTTGATAAAGCTGAGCGCAAACAGCATCATCCCCAGACCAAGCAGAACGCTGCCGACGTGTTCGCCGCGCCCCTTTTCCTGATAGATGGAAAAAATGACGTAACCGGCCACCATCATCAATGGCGCAACCCAGGTAAAATCAAAGGACAGAACCTGTGCGACCAGGGTCGTGCCGACATCCGCACCCAGCATCACCGCCAGACCGGCACCAATTGTCATCAACCCCCGCCCGACAAAGGATGCGATAATCATCGATGTCGCCGTCGCGCTTTGCAGAATTGCCGTCACGCCAATCCCGGCAAAAAATGCTGAGATACGGTTGCCGGTGCTTTTTGAAATGATCTTACGCAAAGACGCGCCAAAAGCCCGCGTGACCCCGGTGCGGACCATACGAAGGCCCCACAGCAAAAGGCACACACCCCCAATAATTTTAATGAGGAGAAGACTTGGCGTGATAATAATGGCAATAACTCCGACGGCAAAAATTTAATCGTTAATCTTAGAACCGAAGGCAGGTTCGTGCAAGGGTGGTTCAACCCTGAAAACATAATGCATTGCGCAATAAACAGTTTATCAGGGCTGGATTTTTTGGGGCCCCGGCGCTGGCTTTTTATTCTGATAATCCGACCAAACCCCTAAAGCATGGGTCGCCCGGAAAGCGGCGAGCATCAAAGACGCATCTTCCAGTTCATGCATCCGGTCAAAGACATCCCGCAACGGAACAAAGCAGCATTTTTTCAAGAACGCTTCGGAAACGTCACTGACCACGCAGGGGAAAACCCGGTTCGGTAGAATACCCATGCTTGGAAAATAGGCTTCCCCCAATGGCGCAATGCTGGCCCGGTCAATGCCATAACGGGCCGCAACCTGATCTTGCAGCTGATCCATATCCCGTACCTCTGGCGACAGGCGAAAACCGGGCAAGGTCATCAGGCCGCTGGTTTTATTCGCAGCCTGAACCGCCGGGAAATCACGCCATTTCACGCCAATCAGAATTTCACCACTTTGCCCGTCACGCAGGACAGGCACAATGACAGCGCCGTTGGTTGAATATCCCCTGCCATTCCGCGTCTGGTCAGGCACTGAAAATTCAAGCTCCTGCGTCGCTGTCACCTTTGTCGAATACCCCTGTAACGCTTCTTCAACAAAGGATGATCGCATCACCTTTAAAAAACCGGCGGTTTTTTTCGTCTGCTTGAAGGCGCGCGTTTCACCCTGCCCGTTCTGTACGGACTCAAGCGTTGTGACAGGAACATTCTCAACCGTCTGCACGGCAAATTGTTGATCCCCGATCCATGCTTCCGGTGTCACGCCCCGTGCCTTCATCAAGGCATAGATGTTCATTTCCAGACGTCCTTCAGCCAGCATTCCGACCTGTACGCCGCGCAATAAATCCTGCGCATCATAGGCACGCAATGTTCCGTCACTGCTGAACTTTGAAAACTGTCCGCGCAACGCCGTTTCATAGGGTTGATTTTTCACCGGGACAAAGACAGACGATACTTTTTCATTCACATCGGCGGGTGCTGTAAAATAATTCAACCCGCCTTCAATTGCCTGAATGGATTCAGGGTCAAACCCCGCGCGCTCTTTCAAAACGCTTTTTACGGCCTGCAGGCTTGATCCGTTCTGATTGGCAATCGCCAACGGTTCAACGACATGGCCGGACCATGTTTTTCCATCCAGATTGGGAGTCATCTGTCGCGGATAAATATTGACCAAGGGGCGCGGATATCCGGATTTCGCATAGATCATCAGCCGCCCCTTCGGGCTCAGATCATAGGGAATAACGTCAAATACAGCGCCCGGGCGGCTGACCAGATCGTAAATGGCCCCCTGTCCGGGTAAGGAAAAATGCGTCTTTTTCAAATAGGATGCAGACTTATCCGAAATGCGGTGTTCACGCACACGCTGGCTTTCGCCTTCACCAATTTTTTGAATCAGGGCGACAAAATTACTCGGCGGAACACACAGCGATTGCGCATTTTCATTCAGCAAGCGGACTTTTTTTTCATAGCGGTTTCGCATCAACCACGGATTGCGGTAAGGCGCAGTATAAAGAACGCGCGCACCCAAACTTTCCGGAATTGATCGATATTGATCCGCGGTCCAGACGCCGTATTTTTCTTCTGCTTCAGGGATAAAACGGTCGCGGTAATCCTTGCGCCAGATAAATTCATAGGCCCAGTCATGCGGCAAGTAAAAGCGGCGATAGCCGGGCGTGATGCTTTCGGTTTCTTCGACATAAAAGCCACGCTGGTCTTCGGGCAGCAAGGCCTTGGCGATTTTGGCGTAATACAACAAAGTATCCGCCGGGGTCAGTGCGCTCACCCCCTCGCTTCCCGGTGGCGTCTGATCCAGCACATCCAGATAGATCATCGCGTCCGGTTGATCGGGGCGGACAAAATCCCGCAGCAGAATAACGCCGTCATGATCCAGTGCATTTAATTGCGATTCCATTGATCGCGCCGCCGCTTGTTGGCTGTAACCGCTATAGCTGTAAATCTCATGCATAACGCTGGAATTAAAAATGGCGTGGAATTTTTCAGCGCCGAAATCGAGATTTCGCGCGTCACCTTGCAGGAAGGATAAATTGGGTAATGCGAAACTGCGGCGGGCTTCATCAATATAGCTTTGGTCGTAATCAATACCGATAACTTGCAACCGTGGATTCAGCAAAGCCAGATTGTAACTGCTCTTCCCCCGTGCGCAGCCGAGATCGAGAATGCGGTGACCGTCCTGCAACTGAAAATGCGCGCTGGAAAACGCCAGCTTCTGCACCATGGTTGTGTCCATGCCGCGCAGCAAAGCCGCTTTTTGCGAATCGCTGGCCTGAAAGCTGTCGCCCGGCTGGTATTCATCCTGTGCCATTTTTCGTCCCGATCATGTTGTAACCGGAATAAACTAGCCATATTTTATGAAAATAACAATTTTTAAAACCCAGATCCCGGCTGGCTGAGATAAAGCTGCTCTTCGGGGGTGCTTGGGCGGTTTAAAGCCGCATTCCGGTGCGGGAAACGGCCAAAACGCTCAATCACATCCAAATGTCGCAGGGCATATTCATACCCCACCGGATCATCGTCTTTCATGCTGGCAAACAGCTCAACCGAGCGTTTTTGCTCGTCCAGATTTTCCGCGTGTTCAAAAGGCAGATAGAGGAAACGGCGTTTCTGCGGTGGCAGAATCTGATCGAACCCCTTGGCCAAGGCAGTCTTTGCAACGCGCAGGGCTTTTTCATCGCTGGCAAAGGCATTTGCGGATTCGCGGAAAATATTACGGGGGAATTGATCGAGGATAATACACAACGCCAGCGCGCCATCGGCCTGTTCCGCCCATTGGTCGCATAAACCATCCCGCGCCATGGTGACAATGATTTGGAAACGGTCGCGGATCAGACGGTCAAAATCATCATTCTTTTGGAACCACTGGGCGGGTTGGGTTTCTTCAAACCAGAAATGGAGGACGTCTTGTTTGGTATCGCGCATCTGCGCCGCGCCCCCTTATTTCTTGTTACTATATTTGCGCAGATATTCCTTTTCAGCCCGCTTTGCCAAAAGCGACAGAACCACAGCAGGCAAAAAAGGAACCAGAATAATGGTGACGATAAAAGGATTGGTCAGCGCCGAAAAGAAAGTGCCGCCAACATTCTGGAAGTAAAGAACAAGAAAAATCACCATCCCCACCAAAGCGAAGACAAGCGCAAAGAATCGTAACAAACGAGCCTTTAAGACGAGTTCGCGGGCTTTAAGATCGATGGTGGCCTCCTCCTTTGCTCAATAGTACCAAGCAAAGTTAATCAATTAGTGAAGGTCAGACCAGATCTTGCGTTTAACGCCGTACATCACCGCACTGAAGACCAGCAGGAACAGGAACACTTTAACCCCTGTTCTTTTGCGGGATTCCATTTTCGGTTCCGATGCCCAAGTCAGGAAATGCGCAACGTCTTTTGAATATTGCTCAACACTTTGTACGGTGCCATCGCCATAGGCGACTTGATCCGCATTAATTGGTTGCGGCATGGCAATGACATTGCCGGTCATCGCGTTGTTCCAATATTGGCCTGGCAATAACTGCTTGCCAGCCGGGGCTTCACTATACCCTGTCAAAATGGCGTAGATATAATCGGCACCACCATGACGGGATTTTGAAATCAGTGACAGGTCAGGCGGGTAAGCACCGTTATTGACTGATTTCGCAGCCTGAACATTGGCGTAAGGTGATTTGAAATGATCGCTGGCACGGCCTGGACGCTCAAACATATCACCTTCGTCATTCGGGCCATCAGTAATGCTGGCTTCGGCGGCAATCGCCTTGATTTCCGCTTCGGAATAGCCAAGATCAGCAAGATTGCGGTATGACAGGCGGCTCATCGAATGGCACGCTGCGCAAACTTCCTTATAGACCTGGAAACCGCGCTGCATTGCGCCGCGGTCATAGGTTCCAAAAATGCCGTCAAACGACCATTTCTGCTTGGCGATTTCATGATGCCCGGAGGCTGCATGATCATCATGCGCAGCCTCACTGGCAGGGGCGTGTTCCCCTTCGGCGGCAGCCGCGCTGTCTGGCGCGTCGGTTGCGGTTTCATGCGCTTCATTGGAATCTGCCGCAGCCCCACCGGAATTTTTATCCGCTTGTGACTTGGCGACTTCCCCTGAATCATTCTGTGCTTCTTCAGCGACAGGAGCAGCTTCTTCGGTGCTCCCTTTCAGGATAATCGGTTCTGCGGTTGGTGCGCCCGCCGCATATCCCAGCGTTGGAACCATCAGACAGAACGCGGCAGAAGCAGCGAGTAAATATTGCTTGGCAACCATTATACAGAGGCCTCCGCCTTCAGGGATTGATCTTTCAAAACGGCTTCATGGATGCTGTTCGGTAGTGGTTTTGCAACCTCTTTCCGGGACAGATACGGCAGAATCACCAAGAAGAAAGCAAAGTAATACGCGGTGCAAAGCTGCCCCAGAATAACCCAGATACCTTCCGGCGGTTTCGCGCCGACATAGCCCAGCACAAAGACCGAAGCCACCATCAGCAACAAGAACTGGCGGAACAGCGGACGGAATCTTGCCGAACGGACCGGATGGCTATCCAGCCACGGCAGGACGAACAGCAACGCAATCGAACCGAACATGGTCAAAACGCCGCCCAGTTTCGCTTCGATAAAGACGATGTTGGTAAACGGGATCCCAATATCAAACGTAATGGCGCGCAGCATCGCGTAGAACGGCAGGAAGTACCATTCCGGAACGATGTGTGCCGGGGTGACCAGCGCGTCATACGGGACATAATGGTCCGGGTGGGCCAGCATATTCGGTGCAAAGAATGTCACTGCGACATAAGCCAGCAGGAAGACAGACAAACCGAACGCATCTTTTGCCGTGTAGTACGGGTTGAATGGAACGGTGTCCTGCGGACCCTTTACATCAATACCCAGCGGGTTGTTAGACCCTGTAACGTGCAAGGCCCACACATGGAGGAAGACCACGCCAACAATGACGAATGGCAGCAGATAGTGAAGCGCAAAGAAACGGTTCAATGTCGGGTTATCAACGGAGAAACCGCCCCACAGCAAGGACACGATGCTGTCACCAACCACTGGAATGGCGGAGAACAGATTGGTAATAACCGTCGCACCCCAGCCGCCCATTTGCGACCAAGGCAGGGTATAGCCCATAAAGGCGGTTGCCATCATCAGCAGGAAAATCGCAACACCCATCATCCACAGCAATTCGCGCGGACGTTTATAGGACCCGTAATACATTCCGCGGAAAATATGGATGTAAACAGCGATGAAGAAGAATGACGCGCCATTCATATGCATATAACGCAGCATCCAGCCCCAGTTCACATCACGCATGATGTGTTCAACGCTGGAAAACGCCATTGTCGCGTGCGGTGTATAATGCATGGCCAGAAAAATCCCGGTCACGATCATCAGAACCAGCATGGTCATGGCAATGCCGCCAAACGACCAGAAATAGTTGAAGTTTTTCGGGGTCGGGAAAATGCCGTATTCGTTCTTCATCATTGTGAAGATCGGAAGGCGTTCATCGATCCAGCTGATTACCGGATTATTGAAGGTCGCGCGTTCACCGCTGCTCATAGAAAACTCTCCATTATTCTTGCGTCTTTAAACAGATTAGCCAATGCGGATCAATGTATCCGACAGAAATGTATATTCAGGAACAGCGAGGTTCTTTGGTGCCGGACCCTTGCGAATCCGTCCTGATTGATCGTAGTGCGAACCATGGCATGGGCAGAACCAGCCGCCGAAATCGCCTTTGGGCTCAACCGTTTTTTGACCCAACGGAACACAACCCAAATGCGTGCACACGCCAACCATAACCAGCCATTCCGGCTTTTCAGCACGGGCCTCATCGGCTTGCGGATCACGCAGCGTGGAAATATCGACTGTCCGCGCCGCGTCAATATCCGCAGCAGTGCGGTGACGAATGAACACAGGCTTGCCGCGCCAGGTAATGGTGATCGCCTGACCAACTTCAACCGGGGCCAGATCGACTTCGGTTGTTGCCATCGCCAGAGTATCGGCAGAAGGGTTCATGGAATCGATGAACGGCCAGGCAAAGATCCCTGCCCCGACAACGCCGAAAGCACCGGCGGTCAGATAAAGGAAATCACGGCGTGTTGCGCCGTCTTCGTGAGGGGCGCCGGTTTCATCGGAGGAAGGGCCTGCTGTATGTGTACTCATTATATGATGTCCGCAACAGAATGATTGGGTAAGACGTTTTTAGCTTCGTTATATCAGTGCGTTAAGTACCCGTAAAAACCGCCCCGTGCAAGGGGTCTCGCCTATTCTGTCCGCAAAAAAGAGCAAACAAACCGGATTATGTCCGGTCAAACCCGGAACCCCGGCAGCATCCCCTTGATTATGTTTATAAAAATATCCTGTGTAGGGCGGTGGAAATGTAATTTTTTGGTAAGTGCTTGTGTTATAAGATGAAGTTATGGGGAAATTTCAGAAATTCTCGATTCTCTCGCTCACCTGCCTTTTTATGGCAGGGTTCTGGTCCCATGCGGCGCAGGCTGCCTGCACCGCCCCCGCCGGTGCTGCCGGTGAGATCGTTTACAATACATCAGCCAAGATTGTTCAATATTGTTCGGGCACAAACTGGATTGCAACCGGCAAGGGTCCAGGAACCGGATCAGGCTGTCTGACGCCTGCTGGCGTTGAAGGCGAAATGGTTTTCAATGGCACGACACGGACCATGCAATTCTGCGACGGCAAGGATTGGGCAGGCATGGGCAAGGCGAATGCCGTTAATCCCAATACGACAGATACAGCTTCGATGAGCCCCATGGGGGCCACGCTTTCCGGTCTTGGGAAATGGTACGGCGCTGTGCGGGGGAATAATAACAAAATATATGGCATCCCCAGATTGGCAACAAATATCCTGATTATCGACCCCGCGACGGGAACGGCCACCAGCAGCAATATGGGCGCCGATCTTACGGGTGGCGGAAAATGGCATAATGCCGTCATGGGACCAAATGGGAAAATTTATGGGATTCCCTTTGATTCAACAGATATCCTTATTATCGACCCTGCTACGGGAACGGCCACCCGCAGCAATATGGGTGCGGATTTAACCGGAAATGGCAAGTGGGATGGCGGTGTGTTGGCCCCCAATGGCAAAATCTATGCAATACCCCGCAATGCATTCGATATTTTGGTTATCGATCCCGTGGCAGGAACAGCAACGCGCAACGCGATGGGCGCAAATCTTTCCGGATCGGATAAATGGCATGGCGGTGCGCTCGGTAATGATGGAAAAATTTACGGCATCCCGCGGGATAGCACGAACATTTTGATTATTGATCCGGTTGCAGGAACAGCAACGCGCAGCGCCATGGGTGCAACACTTTCAGGGTCCGCGAAATGGATGACAGGATTCACCGCATCGAATGGCAGAATTTATGGCATACCCAGCAACGCAACGGACATTCTGATCATTGATCCCGCCGCAGGCACCGCAACGCGCAGCACAATGGGCGCAACACTCACTGGTTCGACAAAGTGGAATTCCGGGGTTATGGGCCCGAATGGTAAAATTTACGGTATTCCGCGGGCGGCTGCCGACATTTTGATTATTGATCCTGTTGCAGGAACCGCCACACGCAGTGCGATGGGCGCAACTTTTGTAGGTTCCGAAAAATGGATTGGGGCGGCGATTGATGATAGTAATGCAATTTACGCTGTTCCCTATGACACCAACACGATCCTAAAAATCCAGCTTGGTGGAATTTGCGCGAACCCAGGCGGCAGCGCAGGCGAACTCGTTTTTAATTCAAGCTCTTCTGTCCTTCAATATTGCAACGGGTCTGTCTGGGTTGGGCTCAATAAAGCCAATCCTCCGCCTGTCGATTGCACTGGTACGGTCCCGGTCGGATCCTTATGTTTTGATGGAACGGTTTATGCGGGCATGTCCCCTGATGGCAATATCAAAATGTTTGCGACACTTGCTGATGGGGGCGGTCATCCATGGAACACAGGAAACTCTGCCAATTATGTTGATGTCGCCGGATTAACAAATTGTACAACCGGGGCACAGGCATCCTGCCGGACCGGAAAGGACAATACCCCAATTCTTGCGGCGGCAGATTCCCAATCGACAGGCGGGTTTGAACCGCATATGGCCGCACAATATTGTGAAAACCTTGTGTCGAATGGCTATTCAGACTGGTACTTGCCCGCGATCGATGAATTAGGGGTGCTTTATACCAACCGGAATGAAGGGCGTTTCACGGGGACATATAATGTGACTGGCGCTTTTCCGAGTTCACTTTATTGGAGCTCGTCAGAATACAGCCAGGTCGGCGCGATGCAGATTAATTTTGGCACAGGGTCAGGCCATCCCTTTAATGCGTCAGCAAACGTCGATAAGCGCTGGCCCTTCTCTGTTCGCTGTGTCCGCAAAAATACTCCAGACCCACTCGCAGTCGGGCTGATCGGTCACTGGAAATTTGACGAAGGAACCGGGGGCACGACAGCGGACTCCTCCGGTAACGGAAATACTGGAACACTCATCAATATGAATACCTCTACCGCTTGGGTTGCAGGCAGAAATGGCACTGCTCTTGAATTTGATGGCGTCAATGATGTTGTGAGCGCAGGCTCTGCAAGCATACTTGATAATCTAACCGTTGCGTCTGGATGCGCATGGACCAGACGCTCTGTTATCGGTAATGGAATGTTCCCCGCGATCTTTGACAAATCAGGAGATAGCACTGGCTTTAATGGCTGGAATTTTTATTACAACAAATATAATGTTGTGAATGAAGGTGGCACCTATCCTCGTTTTGGTTATTATTCCGGCAGCGCTGATTATAAAGAGCAAGATCCAAGCATCCCATTTAATGGAACATGGCAACATATCTGCTTCAGTTGGAATGGAACCGACAGTACCGCAGGGATAAGACTGTATTATAACGGTGCCTTTACCAGCACATCTACATCGGTTGGTGATGGCGCAACCCTTAATGATGCGGCTTTTAGTCTGGGTATTGGCGGTCAGGCAGCAGGTCTTTCCATCGAACAATTCTACACAGGACGTCTGGATGATCTGCGACTCTATAATCGTGCCCTGAGCGACGCGGAAATCATGCAAATTTATAACGCCGATGGTGGCGCGGTTACGCCGCCTCCCGAACCACAAAACTGTCCAAATGCCGGTGACACTTGTACCAATGGTATGATTTACGCTGGCACATATAACGGCAATAAAATTTACGTTGCTGCTAATGATGCCCCGACGACTTTAGCATGGGGACCTTATCAGGACGCCGTAACCGAAACCGGCATGGGCTTATGCGATACATCGCCATACACGGGCGGATCATGTGAAACAGGGCGGGAAAATACGCAACTCCTCATCACCCTGCCGCTGGATTACCCGGCAGCGGAGTACTGCGCAAGCCTGAACGCACATGGCGAAAGCACGGGCTGGTATCTGCCGGCGCGGAATGAACTGAATATGATCTATGTGAACTTGAAGGAAAATAAAGCCGCAGGCACGTTGAACTTCCAGAACTCTGATTATTGGTCGTCTTCCGAAGTGTCGCGTATCTGGTCATTCCGCCAGAACTTCCAGTATGGCTGGCAGAGTGCGCCCAATAACGATAATCTTCACCGCGTCCGTTGCGCTTGGCGATAAAGTTTTGCCCTTAAAACTTTGCTTTTTGGAGTCAAATAAGTTAACCTTTAACGATGAAACCAAACTTTCGCTTATCATTGATGCGTTTGACGGAAATGTTCGGGGAATCGAACCGTCCGGCGCGTATTCAGCAAAGCTTTAACAAGGCTTCGAATCATACCGGCGCCGTGATGAAGGCTTATATGGCGCAGCGTTATCGCCCATTGAATTGCCCGATGTTCAGCTTTCAATAAACAGCCCTTTAAGGCTTTGTTTTTAAACGCCCATTTCACGATGGGCGTTTTGCTTTTTATGCTGCCCTGCATCGTCATTTTTTCTTGAATTTTGACGATCATTCTCATAATATAAGGACATGACAACAAGCCATTTCAAAATGAATGCACCAACCGCCCCGCTGATGGCCTATAGCTTCAGCAACGTGGCGCGTATGCTGAAACCCGGCCTGATCTCTAATAAGCTGCAGGCACGGACTTTCGATGCATCCAGTCGCATTAACGATGTGCGCAAGACTTTTGGTGCTCTTCGTGCGCTGACCCCGCATATGCAACAGCGTCATTTCACGATGGGCTAACGCCCCTGACCCGGACTGAATTTTCCAAACGCCTGCCTTTCCAGCAGGCGTTTTGCTTTTTTACGCCAGATTGATTATGGTCCGGTTATGACACCACAAACCGCACCCGTTTCTGATTTATCCGATAATTTCGGCCCCGCCCATAAGGCCCAGGCCGAAAGCTGGTTCCGCGCCTTACGCGACCGGATTTGCACCGCCTTTGAACAGCTGGAGGATGATCTGGCTGGATCAGCCTCACCGGCCGGGCGGTTTGAACGCAAACCGTGGAACCGTCCCGAAGGCGGCGGCGGTGAGATATCCCTGATGCGCGGGCGTGTTTTTGAAAAGGTCGGCGTGAATATTTCCACCGTCCATGGCCAATTTTCCGAAAGCTTTGCGAAACAGATTCCCGGTGCCGATGAAAATGGCGGGCAATTCTGGGCCAGCGGCATTTCACTGGTTGCCCATATGCAAAACCCCCATGTTCCAGCCGTCCATATGAATACACGCATGATTGTGACAAATAAGGGCTGGTTTGGCGGCGGCGGCGATTTAACCCCGATGTTTGTCGATGCGCACCAGCAGGATGCCGATGACTTCCATGCGGCCTTCCAAACCTGCTGCGACCGTCATGACCCGGCCTATTATCCGAAATTCAAAAAATGGTGTGATGAATATTTCTTCCTGCCCCACCGGAATGAACCACGCGGCATTGGTGGGATTTTCTATGATTACGTCAATAGCGGTGACTGGGACGCCGATTTCGCCTTCACGCAAGATGTCGGGGAAAGCTTCCTGTCGGTCTATCCGCAAATCGTTCGCCGCAATATGGACCGCCCGTGGACGGCGGAAGACCGGAACCATCAATTGATCCGCCGCGGGCGCTATGTCGAATTCAATCTGCTTTATGACCGCGGAACGACATTCGGCCTGAAAACCGGGGGCAATACCGAAGCCATTTTGATGTCGATGCCACCAGAAGTGAAATGGCCCTAAGCCAATTCACCGATCAGGGCGCGTGCCCGATCCAGGCAATCTTCATGACCGGGTTGGAAATCCCATTCAATCCACCAGGTTTCTACGGCCTCTAAAATCTGCCCCATTCCCGGACCCTGCTCCATCCCCAAACCGGAAAGATCCTTTCCAGTCAAAGGGTATAGCGGGATTTCCCAATCCTTCAATACAGCCAGATCATCATCATCCAGCTTGGCAAAATTGCCCGTGGCCAGCAGCAAGACCGATTGCGCGCCGACGTCACGGCCAAAGCGGTAAAGCCGCTCCTTGATCCCCATCGGAGCATTAATCGCGCCCAATAATAAAGCGAGGTTTTTCGCCTGAGCCTTTGATAATAAAAGATATTGATCCAGAACCGCCATATGCCCGGCATCCCCGGCACAAAGCGCGGCGATACGCGCCGTGATGGACACCAACCCAGACCTATTCTGCAATCCGATCAACGCGCTAAAAGCATCACCTTCAAAATTCGGGTGAACAACATCGGCCATAATCTTGTTTTCGATCATCAGGGCCAGCGTATCTGCAATATTGGCGCTGGCAAGGATTTGCAGAAATTCCTGCGTGATGCGTTCCCGCGATAATGTCACGATCTTGTCGCCCGCATTCCGGCACGAAACCAGCGCAGCCTCATCCGGCGCACCCTGTCCATACAGACCATGGAACCTGAAAAACCGCAGAACCCTTAGGTAATCTTCGGCAATCCGCTCAGCCGGATCGCCGACAAAGATAACTTTGCGCACTTCTAAATCATTAATTCCGATCCGTAGCGGATCATAAATATTACCCTCTAAATCAGCCAGCAACGTATTTATCGTAAAATCGCGCCGCTTTGCGTCTTCTACCCAATTATTGGTAAAGGCCACAACCGCATGGCGACCATCGGTTTCAACATCCCTGCGCAAGGTCGTGATTTCAAAGGGCTTTCCATTCACAACCGCTGTAACCGTGCCATGTTCTATCCCGGTTGGCACAACCTTGATCCCGGCAGCCATCAAACGGCGCGATGTTTCATCCGGATGATGAATGGTCGCTAGATCAGCATCCTTGACCGCCACCCCCAGCAAGGCATTGCGGACGCACCCGCCGACAAACAGCACTTGCGGTTCCGCCCCCGCATCCTGAAGCGCGGCAAAAACAGCGCCGCTTTCCGGTGCGGTCATCCAGTCTGGTGGCGTGATGGTTTTATCAGCGATAATCATGGGGTGTTTTTATCCGGTTCGGTCCGCCGCCCCAGAACCTGTCTGGAATTCCGGCTGTATAAGACCATGGTATCATCAACGGCCTCCGCCTTCTCTACCAGATTATAAAAAACCGGGCGGGACAGCCGGGCATAAAGCCCCTTACGGACTTCGATATAGGGGACCAGAACCCCGCCTTGCGGCTCCGGCCTTAATTCCAGAATATGGTCCGGCCCCAGCGGGACAAGGTCGCCCATATTGGTGACCAGATCGACCTCATCCGCGCGAATGTCATAATCCACAATCACAAAGGGAACATCCGCCACATCGACCGGGTATTTTTCTTCCGGCGAACTCAGCCAGTATTGCCCGTCCGAATCGATCCTTAAGCCCTTATCGGCAAAAAGCTTGGCCAGCGCATGGCGTTTGATCACCGCGCCGTCATGAAACCAGACGCCGTCATAATCAATCCGGAAAAGTGCTTTTTCTGTGGGCTGTGCTGTCATGGCCTGTCTGCAAAACTACTTATTGTTGATACTATCCGGTTAAGCCCATCAGAAAAGGAAAAAATGATCGTGAGCAACAGTTCTGCTGCGTCCAGCATTGAAAAATCACTGGAAGACACCTCCGCCCGCCTGTCCGCCGCCCGCAACGAAATCGGCAAGGTGATTTTCGGCCAGAACGATGTCGTGGACAAAATCCTGATTACGCTGATTTCCGGCGGTCACGTCCTGTTGATCGGTGTTCCCGGCGTTGCGAAAACGCTGATGGTTGAAACCGTTGCCAAGGTGATGGGTTTAGAATCCGCCCGCATTCAATGTACCCCCGATCTGATGCCCGCCGATATTCTGGGGTCCGAAGTTCTGGAACAGGACGAAAACGGCAAACGTAATTTCCGCTTTATCGAAGGCCCGGTCTTTACCCAGTTCCTGATGGCCGATGAAATCAACCGCGCTTCGCCGCGCACCCAATCCGCCCTGCTTCAGGCGATGCAGGAAGGATCGGTCACCGTCGCGGGTCAGAAACACAGCCTGCCGAAACCATTCCATGTTCTAGCCACACAAAACCCGATTGAACAGGAAGGCACCTATCCCCTGCCCGAAGCGCAGCTGGACCGTTTCCTGATGCAGATTGATGTGCGTTATCCCGATATCGATTCCGAACGCGCCATGTTGCTGGCCACCACCACCAACCGCGCATCCGATTTGCAAACCATCTTTACCGAAGATGATCTGATCGAGATGCAGCGACTGGTCCGCGATATGCCGATTGGCGAAAAAATTGTCGAAGCGGTTTTGAAACTGGTTCGCCGTGGCCGTCCGGGCGATGAAGCCAGCGAACTGGTCAACCGCTACGTCAACTGGGCACCGGGTCCCCGCGCCAGCCAGGCCTTGATGCTGGCCAGCCGCGCGAAGGCATTATTGGAAGGTCGCGCCGCGCCATCGGTTGATGATGTGATCGACCTGGCAGAGCCGATTTTGAAACACCGCATGGCTTTGCATTATCAGGCCCGCGCCGATGGCGTGGCCCTGACCGATGTCATCAAATCGCTGACTGAACGCTTGTAATGCGGCACAAAAGCGCAAAGCAGAATAAGGGTGATGCGGGGCTTCTGGCCGCGCTGAAACCTTTGCTATTGCGCCACCGTGCCGAAGCCGCCGCCGCTGGACTGCCCGCCATGATGGCCGAAGCCGAAAAGGCCGTGTCCACGCTTTATTCAGGGGATCATCGCCAGCGTAAGGCCGGCAGCGGTGAAAAATTCTGGCAGTTCCGCGAATATGATTCCGGCAGCGACCGCCCGCAGGATATTGACTGGCGGCAATCGGCCAAGGGCGAACGGCTTTATGTCCGCCAGAAAGAATGGCAGACGGCGCAGACGATTTTATTCTGGACCCAGAATGATCGCGGCATGGCGCTGAAAAGCAACACAGCCCAGTCCAGCAAACATGAAGCCGCCGTCATCCTGTCCTTGGGGCTGGCGATTTTACTGACCCGCAGCGGTGAACGCATCGGTCCGGTCAATGATTCCGTTCGTGCGGGGCGTGGTGAACTGGCGCTGCAGAACCTTGGCGAAATTCTGGCGCTCAAACCAGATCCCCTGCCGGTTATTCCGCAATTGCCCATCACTGAAACCCTGCCGCGCCGTTCCAGCCTGATCTTATCCGGTGATTTTCTGCAACTGCCAGAAGAACTGGACCGCGCGCTTGGGCCGCTGGCGGCGCAGGCCCCGCATGGCTTATTGTTCCAGATTCTTGATCCGGCGGAAGCCGACCTGCCCTATAACGGGCGCGTGATTTTCCGTCCCTTTGACGATAGCCGCGATTATTCGATTGCCAATGTGCCGTCCATTCGCGATGCGTATCGCGCCCGTCTGCACGATCATATTGAGTCGGTCCGAACACTGGCGCGCCGCCACGGTTATGCCCATGTTCTGCATATTACGCGTGATGATCCACGCATTGCCTTATCCGCGGCATGGCAAGCAATGTCACCGCAACTGGATATGGCCGCGGGGAAAGAATCATGATGGCGCTGGGCCAGCTTGTTTTTCTGAACCCGTGGATTTTGACCGGGCTTTTGGCTCTGCCCGTTCTGTGGTTTTTGCTGCGCGTGTTTCCACCATTGCCACGCATGGTGCATTTATCCAGTGCATGGCTGCTGGACGGGCTGATCCCCGAACAACAAACAACCAGTAAAACGCCGTGGTGGATTTTGTTACTGCGCACGATCATTGCGGCGCTGATCCTGCTGGCTCTGGCGCAACCCGTTATCAACCCGGCGGAAAGCTTAAATCTGCGCGGCGGGGTGCGGGTTGTCATTGATAATGGCTGGGCCGCGGCACAGACATGGTCCTTGCAAAAAGAAGCCGCCGAACAAATTCTGGATCGCGCCGCGCGCGATCATTCTGAAACCTATGTCCTGACCACGGCCCCAGAACCCGGTGCAACTGATCCTGTGCAGCATGGCCCGATGAGCGCAGCACAGGCGCAAGCCATATTGCGCGGCTTGAAACCGCATCCGTGGCCCGGCGATTATAACGCCGCCCGTCTGGTGGCCGAAAAAAACCGCGGTAAAAACAGCATCCATACGTTCTGGATCGGCCACGGCCTTGATGATGGAAAGGGTGTCGATTTTGCCCGCGTTTTGCAACAGCAAGGCGGACTGACTTATCTGGAACCTGCCGCCGGGGAGCGTCCTTTATTATTGCTGCCACGTCTGCGCGCAGGACAGGATTTAAATGTCGCGGTTCAGGCGGCAAAGGGTTTCCCCGATAATATGCCCGTGACTGTCGAAGCCCTGGCGAATGACGGACGCGTTCTGGACCGTCAGGATATCACCCTGCAAACCGGAAAAACGCCGCGCGATGTTCCGTTCGTGCTGCCCGAATCCTTGCGCGGTCAGGTCGGTCAATTCCGTCTGGCCGGACGGTCGGGTGCGGGTGGGGTTTTATTGATGGATGATCTGTTTAATCGCCGTGTGGTGGGTTTGGTTTCCGCACGCGATGAAAATAAATCCGCCCCCCTGGTCGAAGCCGGGTATTACATTACCCGCGCCTTGGAACCCTATGCCGATCTGCATCAAGGAACCGTGGCCGAACTTCTGACCCGCAAGGATTTGTCAGTGATGATCTTGCCGGACATTGGCGCCCTGCCCATCGAAACGCTGGAAGCGTTGGAAAAATGGGTAAAGAAAGGCGGATTACTGCTGCGTTTTGCCGGGCCCAATATGAGTCAGGCGGATAATTTCCTGACCCCTGTTCCGCTTCGCAAGGGGGAACGGGCCTTGAACGGCGCACTGACATGGGAAAAACCGCAAACGCTGGCCCCCTTCCCCTCTACCAGCCCGCTTTATGGTCTGGACGTTCCGCCAGAGGTTGAGGTGAACCAGCAATTGCTGGCCGATCCCGTGGCAGAGATGGAGAAGAAAACCTGGGCTGTCTTACAGGATGGAACACCGTTAATTACCGCCGCGCCGTTGGACCGTGGCCTGATCGTGCTGGTCCACACCACCGCCACGCCGCAATGGTCGAACCTTGCCTTGTCCGGAACCTATGTCCAGATGTTGCAGCGGATTGTTTCGCTGGCGGGTTTAAGCGATGTGTCCTCGAATGCCGATGGGACGCTGCATCCGATACAGGTTTTGGATTCAACCGGCGGATTGATTTCCCCCGGCGGAACGGTTCAACCGATTGATGCTAATCAGTTTGACAAACAGATGCCAGATTCGGCGCACCCGCCCGGAATTTATGGGCGCACCGGACTGCGCAAGGCCTTTAACATCGGCGACCGGATTTCCTATATCGCCCCGATGCCGGCTTTACCCTCCGGCGTGGAACGCGCGGGATTTTCCGGCAAGAGCGAAACCAATTTAATGCCGTGGTTACTGGCGGCGGCCTTTGCGTTCTTCCTGCTCGACTGGTTGATTATGCTGATTATTCAAGGGGTCGGCACGGGACGTTTCCGCCGTCCTGCGCGCATGGCTGCTACTGTTATAATCGGCGCATTCCTTCTGACGACCACGCCAGCTTCGGCGCAGAATAATCCGGGCGTAACGCCGGATATGGCAAAATATGCATCCGGGATTTATCTGGCCTATATGAAATCCGGTGTTCCGGGTATTGATGCCGCCGCAGAAAAGGGGCTGCAAAACCTGTCTGAAATCCTTTTTGCGCGGACTTCGGTAGAACCACAGGGCGTTGTCGCGCTGAACCCGGAAACGGATGAATTATCATTCTTTCCGATGATCTACTGGCCTGTCGGCGGTGCCCAGCAAAGCCTGTCGCAAGCCGCGTTGCAAAACGTCCAATATTATCTGGATCATGGCGGGGTGATTTTATTCGACACGCGCGATCACGCGATGGGCAAGGTCACACAGAATAATATGACGTTACGCAATCTGACCAGCGGCCTTGATGTTCCGCCGCTGATCCAAATTTCCAAGGAACACGTCCTGACCCGGACCTTTTACTTAATGGAAACATTCCCGGGCCGTTATAATAACGCGGATTTATGGGTCGAAGAGCAAAGCGCCAGTGGCCGGGATAACGTGTCGTCCATTCTTGTTGGAGGCAATGACTGGGCTTCGGCCTGGGCGGGGCAATCCCCGTCCGAAGGATCACAGGAACAGGAAATGGCGTTCCGTTTCGGTGTCAATCTGATGATGTATGCCCTGACCGGTAATTATAAGGCCGATCAGGTCCACATCCCCCACATTCTTGAACGACTGGGGCAATAGCATGATGAACACCGCATCCATGTCGATCCATTTTGCGCCCCTTTTGCCGGATGTTGTTCTTTATACATTAGCGGCAGCAACATTAGTTTTTATGGTTCTGTCCTCGCTGATCTTTAAGCGCGGCCTTTTGGGGCGAAGCCTTGTTTCCGTGGCGTTTCTGTTTGTCCTGCTTAATCCTTCGCTTTTGGAAGAAGAACGCCAGCCCATTTCCGATACGGCCGTGATTGTCGTGGATCAATCAGCCAGCCAGAGTTTCGGTGAACGCACCACGCGCAGCGAAGAAGCGTTAAACGCCGTCACCAATCTTTTGTCGAAATATGACGATCTGAATGTCCGCACCGTCAACGCCAGCGGGAAAAGCGATACGCGCCTGTTCTCCGTTCTGGACCAGACTTTGGCTGATATTCCCGTTCAACGCCGCGCCGGGGTGATCCTGATTACCGACGGACAGGTGCATGACGTGCCGGACCATGCGGATAAACAAAAAATCTATGGCCCCGTTCATGCCTTGCTGACGGGCGAGAAAAACGAACACGACCGCCAGCTGATCGTCACCGAAGCCCCGTCCTATGGGATTGTCGGCCAAAGCGTCACGGTGAAATACCGGGTTGAGGATAATGTCGCTGCGGGGCAGGACATGGCCACCATCATCATTCGGGCCAATAGTCAAAAGCCGCTGATGCAACTGGTCCCGGTCAATACCGAACAAGTCATTACGCTGACGATTGATCACGCCGGACAGAATATTTTTGAAATCGAAGCTTCCCCCACCGATGATGAAATCACGGCCGTCAATAACCGCGTTCCACTGCTGGTCAATGGCGTCCGCGACCGTTTGAAAGTCCTGCTGGTGTCGGGCCAGCCGCATCCGGGTGAACGAACATGGCGCGATCTGCTGACCTCTGACCCCGGCGTTGATTTGGTTCACTTCACCATTCTGCGTGAACCGGACAAGGTGGATATGACGCCACAAAATGAATTGTCGCTGATCGCCTTTCCGTTCCGCGAATTATTCGAGGTCAAACTCTATGATTTCGACCTGATTATTTTTGACCGTTACGGGTTGAACCGCATTCTGCCCAATTATTATTTCGCCAATATTGCGAATTATATTCAAAAGGGCGGTGCATTGCTGGAAGCCAGTGGCCCGTCTTTTGCCGGGGATGATTCCATTTACACCACGGCACTGAAAGACATTCTGCCCGCCGCCCCGACCGGAAGCATTATTGAATCAGCCTATACACCTGTTCTCACCGCATTGGGACAGCATCATCCGGTCACACAGAATTTAAGCTGGGGCGAGCCGGGCAAAGATACAACCCAACCCGGCTGGGGCCCCTGGCTGCGTCAGGTTGTCGTTCAACCGAAACAAGGCGATGTCGTGATGACCGGGGCACAGAACCAGCCGTTGCTGATTCTTGATCGCGTCGGTGAAGGACGTGTCGCCCAACTGGCCAGTGATCAGATCTGGTTATGGTCACGCGGATTCAAGGGCGGTGGCCCACAGGCAGAACTGTTGCGCCGCCTTGCCCACTGGCTGATGAAGGAGCCAGAGCTGGAAGAAAACGCGCTCGAACTGAGCGCGGAAGATGAGACGCTTTTGATCCGCCGCCGCAATCTGCATAATGTATCAGCCGATATTACACTCACCGCCCCCGATGGAAAAACCATTCCCGTTACATTAAAGGCTGGCAAGGATGGCTGGCTGGAAACAAGAATCCCGGCACCGTTAGGCGGGATTTATAATGTCACAGACGGAACCCAGAAACGCTTTGCCGTGATTGGTGACGTTAACCCGCCCGAATGGCGTTCGGTTGTTACCAGCGAAAAACCATTGAAAAAAATCACCGAAGAATCCGGCGGCAGCACGCATTGGCTGGCCAATGAAGGCAACCCGGATATCCGCCGCGTCAATGCCAGCAATAATAATTTCGGTGGTTATGGATGGATTGGGTTGCGGGACAATAACGCGTTCAGCGTCACCGGGGTCAAGGACATTCCCTTTTTGCCGTCATGGCTCAGTGCGCTTTTGCTGCTGGTCATTGCCGTCGCGGCATGGTGGTTCGAGGGCCGGTCCGGTCTGGAACGCAGACGCCGCGAGCGCTGATTTATAAAACGCTATGAATAAGCTCTGCCAGCTTTGAAAGATCGACAGGTTTTTGCAGGATGGCTCGGACCGATGGGGTCCGTTCCTGCAATTTTTCCAGATCATACACGCCCATGCCCGACATCAAGATCACAGGCAATTTGGGAAAATCGGTTTCAATCGTCGCCGCCAGGTCTGATCCGGTCATACCCGGCATTTCATGATCGGCAATGACCAGATGATATTGCCCCAGATTTTCACGCAAAATATCAATAGCCTGAAACGCGTCGGCACACGCTTCCGCCGTCCCGCCCAGACGTTCGATCATAATCAGCATCATTTCACGGACATCCTGCTGGTCTTCGACAATCAGAATATGATGATTAAGCGCGGGTTCGGCCTTTGTCCGGTTGGCAAAGGCGCGTGTCCCGTTATGAAGCAAATGGGCAACCAAATCCTGTGCCTCGACACCCCCACGAAAGATTGATTCGGCAAATTTATGCTGTGGTGTGCCCGGTATCAGGTCGTCTTGAAGGAAATCGGCATAGCCAATAATGGAGGCCAGCAAATTATTCAGATCATGCACGATATCATGCGTTGTTCTTTCATTCTCCGGGTTCACACTCATGATGTCAGCCCTCCGTTTTGCTGGGCCAGTAAAGCGGCCTGTGTCCTGTTCTTAGCACCAAGCTTGCGGCAGATACCGCGAACATGAAGCTTAACCGTGACCACTTGAAGATCGAGCGATTGTGCAATTTCCTTATTGGATACGCCGCGCAAAAGAAATTCCAAAACCTGTTTTTCCCGCGGCGTCAGATTCACGGGTCCGGGCGGACGTGATAATTTTAGGTTGTCATCCCCCGCCTGTTCGACAACATCACCAAAATGCGATGGCATCACGGCATTGGTATTATAATCCATCGGGATAAATTTTTCCCCCTGCATGATCTTATAGATCGCCTGCAACATATTTTTGCCAGACAAAGTCTTGGGGAAATATCCGCTGGCTCCCAGCTCTATCGCTTCCTGCACATCGGCACGTTCCGCGACACCAGAAAGCAGGGCAACAGGAATTTCCGGATAGGCTGCACGCAGCTGGCGCAATCCTTGCAGGCCGTTCATGCCCGGCATTCTTAAATCAAGCATAACCAGATCAACCGCGTTGTCATGTGCCAATGCTTCCATCACGCCATGAAAATCACGCGTCAGGATCATTTTTGCTTGGGGTTCCGCACGTTCAATATAATGCGTCAACGCGTCACGGAATAAGGCATGATCATCTGCCAGAATAATTTTCATTAAAAAACTCCTTGGTCTTTCATCCATCAATCATATCAGTAATTTGATTTGATGATCAAAATAAACTGCCGCTGTATGCGCTTAGCGCGGTGCAGTAAGAGGTTTCCGCTTGTCATAGGAAACGTGAATCGGCAAAGGTGTTTTTTGTAAATCTGCAAATTTATGTCTGTATATATAAACACCTTCTAATACGCGCTGAACATAATTGCGCGTTTCGGCGACGGGAATCAATTCGATCCAGTCAATCATATCAACCTCACCCTTGCGCGGATCGCCGATTTCGCGCAGCCACTGATTCACCCGGCCCGGTCCGGCATTATACGCGGCAATGGCCAGCGGATAGGAATTGTCGAAGCGCGTCATCATCTGGTTGATATAATAGGCCCCAAGCGCAATATTGTGATCCGGACGCAGGGTCAGCCAGTCATTCTGGTGTGCAATCCCAAGCTTACCTGCGGTTTCCTTTGCCGTCGCGGGCATTAACTGCATTAAACCGCTGGCCCCAACCGGGCTGCGCGCATTGACGTCGAACGCGCTTTCCTGACGGATAATCGCATGGACCAATGCCCATTCCGCATTCACCTTTTTCATCCGCGCCAGCATTGTCGGGAACGCGTAATCAACCATGGTGATCCCCTTGGTTTGCGCCTTTTTGGCGACAGCCACGGAATCACTTGGCCGCTGCCAGCTATCGGAAAGTTGCGCGGCCTGATAAAACTGGTCTGGCGTTTGCGCCACATCGGCATAAGCGCGCAAGAACGCGCTGGCATCATCGGTAATGCCGGCTTTATACAGAATTTTAGCGGTTTGTATTTTCGCATCCCGTTCAAAAGCGACACGGATTTGCGGTGTTAAGGATGGCGTTACAGAAACGGGATCACTATCCCGGCCAATCCGCGCCAAAGCCATCTGACCGTAAAAAGTCGCCGGATATTTCCCGGCTGTGCCATACCATTGTACGGCGACTTCGGGATGTTTCAGGTCTTCACTGGCCAGCCCAGCCCAATATGCAGCCCGCGCCTTGGTAATCGGCATGGAGCTTTTGGCATAGAGCGCTTCAAAATGTTCAAAGGCTTTCCAGGGTTGTTTTAAAAACCGTAACGCCAGCCAACCGGACAGGAATTGCGCCTGGGCATAAGGTTCGCCTTCGCTCAACCCATGCTTGCTGACCAGCATATAGGCGCTGTCATATTGTTTGCGTTCGATCAGGCGGCGGGCAAGGATATTGCGCTCTTTCCACCATTCTTCCGGATTGGCGATCAAATTGGGTGACGGCATGGTGTGCAGGATTTCCATCGCCTGAAAATCAAGATTTTTCTTCCGCCGCCAACGCAGCCGTTCCAGTTGCAAACCCGGATCATTGCGCAGATGCACAGGAACCTGATTGACGTAGTAATCAACACCGGCCCCACCGGCAGCCAAGGCAATCCGTGCTTCGGCCAGTTCGTGATAGCCATGCCCCAAAACGCGCGACAAGGCGCGGGCATTGGAAACCTGCCCACGGTTCAGCGTCGTGTTGAAACGGCGCTTGTGTGCATCATTGACGATTAGCTTGCCGTAATTGCGCAGATATTTATCCTGCTGCTCCGCGGTCAGGTTGGCATCACCCCACCATTTGTTCAAAACCAAAGCCATGTCTTTTAACTGCGCCTGATTCCGCAGGGCGTTCAAATAACGCTCCATCCCGTCTGATGTTGCAGGCGGGTGTTTTCGGAACCATTCGACAATCGCCTGTGGCGGGGTATCGTCGCGGATGGATTTTTCTGCCGCCAGCCTTAACGTCCCCTGACGCGGCCAATCGGAAACCTGATCAACAAAATTTGAAATGCGGGTGAAGTTAAACGGCCCCTTGGCCTTGGTATAATACATCCAGTAATAAATCCGCGCCGCCAGCGGGTCTTGCGTATTGGCAATCTGCGCTTCGGCATAGGACCAGCGATCCTGTTTCGCGGCCTGTAGCGCCCGGGTTACCGCCGCGCGGTCGCTTTCATTCATCCCTACGCCGCCCGATTGAGCCAGTGAAGGGGTGGAAAACGCACCCAGCGCCAGAATAATTGCGCCGCAAAACAGCGTTGGCTTGAAGCTTTTCAGCAGACCGTCTAGAGTTTCGCTGATTTTACCCAACAGGAGAATATGATGTTTCGCGGATCGATCCCGGCCCTGATTACCCCTTTTAAAAATGGCGCCATTGACTGGGCCGCTTTCGACGCTTTTGTCGAATGGCAGATTGAACAGGGTAGTCACGGCGTTGTTGCTTGCGGGACGACCGGTGAGTCGCCGACTTTGAATCGTGATGAGCATAATACTATTGTTGAACGCACAGTCGCTCTGGTCAAGGGTAGAATCCCCGTCATCGCCGGAACGGGCACAAATTCCACAGCTTCGACCATCGAAGCGACGCAACACGCACAAAAAGCAGGGGCAAATGCCGCGCTGATCGTCACGCCTTATTATAACAAGCCGACACAGGACGGGCTTTACGCGCATTACAGGGCCATACATGACGCGACCGATCTGCCGATTATTATTTATAATATTCCAGCCCGCTGCATTGTGGATATGTCTGTTGATACGATGGCACGTCTGGCGGAACTTCCGCGGATTGTCGGTGTGAAGGATGCCACGGCGGATTTGAACCGCCCCATGCTTTTGCGCAACCGCGTTGGATCCGATTTCTGCCAACTGTCTGGTGAAGATGGAACGGCCCTGCCCTTCCTGGCTGCTGGCGGACATGGCTGTATTTCCGTTGCCGCAAATATCGCCCCGGCCCTGTGCGCCCAGATGCAGGATGCGTGGACGTCCGGTAATATCCGCGAAGCCGAAGCGCTGCGGGACCAGATGACCCCGCTGAATAAGGCGCTCTTTGTCGAAACCAATCCGTCCCCGGTTAAATATGGTTGTGCCGCGCTTGGCCTGTGCAGCGATGAAGTCCGCTTGCCGCTGATGGCCGCCACAGCCGGAGCCCGTGCCGCAATGGATGCAGCCATGGCTTTTGCCGGAATCAGGAAAGAGGCCGGGGACGAAAAAACCCGCGCTGCCAGCTAAAAATCCTTCGTCTTCGCCCTAGCTTGGTGGTAAGACATTGATATGGCAAAAAAGACAGACAAAAAGAAGCATGCGATGATTTCGGTCAATCAGACCGTGGCGGATAACCGCCGGGCGCGCTTTGACTATTTTCTGGAAGACCGGTTTGAGGCCGGGATCGTTTTGTCCGGCACCGAAGTTAAATCCTTGCGTTTGGGGCTGTGCAGCCTGAATGAATCCTATGCCGTGGATCGCGGTGGCGAAATGTGGCTGATTAATGCCCATATTGCCGAATATACGCAGGCCGGCGCGCATTTGCAGCATAACCCGAAACAGGCGCGCAAATTGCTGCTGAAGAAAAAGGAAATTAACCGTTTGATCGGCGCGGTCACCCGTGAAGGATATACGGTTGTCCCGGTTCGGTTATTTTTCAATGGCAAGGGTCTGGCCAAAGTCGAAATCGCCCTCGCCAAGGGGAAAAAAGATTACGACAAACGCGAAACGACAAAACAACGCGAATGGGGCCGTGAAAAACAGCGCCTGATGAAATCGACGGATTAAGATTAACTTTATTCTTCGATAATCCGTGTTAGCCTTGAAGAAGTGCTATTCAAAAAAAACCGGACATTTGTCATGAAGATTTATCAGTTTTTTCCCTTGGCCCTGCTTTTTCTGCTAGTGACTTCTTTCGTGCATCCAGCCTTGGCGGATCAGAACGATTTGAGCCTGCGTCTTAAAAACTGCAAACTCATTACGTCGCTGATTACCCGTGCGCAATGTTATGATCAGGTTGTTCTTGATTTTGATATTGTGAATTTTAACAAAGTTGACGTTGGCCAAGGTTCCGGTAAGTGGCGCGTCACAACGGAAATTTCCCCGATGAGCGGAGATGAGAATTTTTTCGCCACGATCATTAGCGATGATTATATCCGTAATGCTGCCGGTAAATTCAATCGCCCTTCTTTGGTCCTGCGCTGCGCAGAAAAAAAGATGGAAGGCTATATTATCTGGGATGATGTTCTGGGTGATAAGGAGGTGGTGATCAATTTGCGGATCGGCGCAGGTGAAACCGAAGCAGGACGCTGGGCCCTTTCCGCAGATAAAAAAGCCCTCTTTATTCCCGATACATTGAGCTTTTCCAAACGGCTTGTCGGTCAGGACAGTTTCAGTATCAAAGTATGGACGGCCAATAGCGATCCACTGATGACGACATTTGATTTGCGGGGAACCGATGTTGCCTTAAAACCGCTTATTACAGCGTGCACTCCATCATAAAAGAAATTTAAAGCATTAAAAAACCCGGCACTGATGATGCCGGGTTTTTTAATAATGATTAAATCAGGGAGCGCTTAACCAGCGGCCTTTTTCCCACGTTTGCTGGATGTCACGGTATCATCATCCGAAGCCAGAACCGGTATGTCGGCTTCTGCATCGGCCGTTTCTTGCGGGCTTTCCGGGCCGACCAGCATGGCATCGGCAACAACGCCCGCCTTGGTCCGGATTTCATTTTCAAGTTTGGCCGCGATTTCAGGATTATCGCGCATGAATTTTTTTGCGTTTTCACGGCCCTGCCCAACACGCTGGCCGTCATAGGCAAACCAGGCACCGGATTTATCAACCATATTCCCCTGAACCCCGATATCGATCAGTTCCCCGGTTTTAGATATCCCCTCACCATACATGATGTCGAATTCAACCTGACGGAATGGCGGGGCCATTTTGTTTTTAACGACCTTCACCCGCGTCTGGTTACCAACCACCATTTCACCGTCCTTGATCGCACCGATACGGCGAATATCAAGACGAACCGAAGCATAGAATTTCAGTGCGTTACCGCCCGTTGTCGTTTCCGGCGAACCGAACATGACACCGATTTTCATCCGGATCTGGTTGATGAAAATAACGACCGTGCGCGATTTTGAAATCGAACCGGTGAGTTTACGGAGCGCCTGGGACATCAAACGGGCATGAAGACCCACATGACTGTCGCCCATTTCACCTTCGAGTTCCGCGCGTGGCACAAGGGCCGCGACAGAATCGATCACCAGAACATCCAGCGCACCGGAACGCACCAGCGTATCGGCAATTTCCAAGGCCTGTTCGCCCGTATCCGGCTGGGAGATCAGAAGATTATCAACATCAACGCCGAGTTTCTTTGCATAGCCCGGGTCCAGTGCGTGTTCCGCATCAACAATGGCACAAGTGCCGCCGCCCTTTTGCGCTTCGGCGATGATTTGCAGCGCCAGCGTGGTTTTCCCCGATGATTCAGGGCCAAAAATTTCAACAATCCGTCCGCGCGGAACCCCGCCAATGCCAAGCGCAATATCCAGCCCCAGCGAACCGGTGGAAACGGCCTCAACTTGCATGGAATTATTATCGCCGGTCAGTTTCATAACCGACCCCTTGCCAAACGCCCGTTCAATCTGGGCCAATGCCGCGTCCAGCGCCTTTTGCTTATCGCCCGATGATTTTTGTTCCATGTTGCTTACCTTCAATTCTGTGACAGCCATTTGATCTCTCCTGTTATTTTGCATGGGGCTGACCCCTTTGCAACGCGCAGAAGTCATCCTGGTGTACTTGTCCTCAAAGCCCCTTCGGGTGATTCCTAATGTACTCTTTTTGTTCTTTCTGTAAAGGTATAAAAAGAACAAATGAGAACATTTACCCCGTTCTATTTTTATTTGCATAATTGTTACTTGTTCTCTATCAATTCATGACAGAAAACCAAGGGGGAACAGCAAAATGACATTAAAGAATACGAGCCGGATGGCCATGTTCGGGACGGCCCTGTGCCTGGCCTTTAATGCCGCAGCCAACCCCTTGGCCGCGCCACCCCCGCCGGCCCCCGAATCTTTGCATTTTCTAAATATGCACACCAATGAGCGCATGAGTGTCAGCCACAGGCCCGGCCAAGCGGTCAGCCCAGAAACCAACTGGCTGATGCGTGACTTCCGCCGCCGCGAAACGGCCGATATGGATTTCCGACTGTTCGACCTGCTTTATAATTTGAAGCTGGCGATTGGTGAGCGCCACCCCAAGCTGCGCGTGGAGTTTCACATTATCTCTGCCTATCGCGCATCGGAAACCAACAATAATTTGCGCAGTGCCGGGGGATCGCAAGCAACCAAATCCCTGCACGTTTTGGGCAAAGCAATGGATATTCGCGTCCCCGGCTTAAAGGCTACCGAATTGCGGGATATCGCAACCTGCTTGAAGGCAGGCGGTGTTGGTTATTACGGCGGCAGCGATAATTTTGTGCATGTCGATACAGGCGCGGTCCGGTATTGGCCTTCACGGGATTATTTAGCGGGGCTGCGCTGCCCCTGATTAACGGCGAAAGAGATCATAAACCCGGCTGGTAAAGATCCGCTTTGCCTCAACCGTGTCCTGATAAGCGGTTTTATTGGCTTTGACAGCCAATCGCCAAGATGCGACGCGGTATTTCCCCGGCACGTCCGGGTCTTCCTGAATATAATCCTTATAATCCCGAACCAAGGCGACATGGTTGAATTTCTTGCTGATCTCCCCTTGCGCCCAGCGGGCGCGCGGCGTTAATCCCAAGCGTATCCACCCATACGCCAAAGCCGCAGGGATGGCATGACTGCCCGGCACGGGAATCGGGGCCGCCATATAAGCCATGAATAAAAGATAGAGTGGAAATTTCCAGGCGCGATGAGATGTTTCCCCTTTGCCGATGCTGGAAATCGTGACCAGCATCGCAGCACTGCGCAACGTCAATCGGTCCCGACGCGACAAGGCCATGAAATCAGGTGTCAGTTTTTTTTCAGCGGGCGCAGTGTTTGTGATCAAGAGCGTATGGTCCTTTCCGGCGGACTATAGAGCCAAGGCGCTTTTTATTGCAAACTTAACTTTCGAGCGCTTCCTTGACCTTGGCGGCAAGCTGTTTCAGCGTGAACGGTTTCGGCAGGAACCAGATATTTTCACCCATATGGTCTTTCAGTTTTTCTTCCGTGTAACCGGAAATAAAGATGATTTTCAGATGCGGGCTGATCTGGCGCATTCGCTGGGCCAGGGTCGGGCCATCCATATTCGGCATAATCACATCGGTAATCATCAAATCAATATGCTTGTCCGCCTGCGCGTCCATCAAGGCCAGCGCGGCCTCTCCGCTTTCCGCATCAAGGACTTCGTAGCCCTTATTGCCAAGGGCGCGGGCAGAGAATGTGCGCACGGCATCCTCATCCTCGACCAGCAAAATCCGGGCCGTCCCGGTCAGGTCGCGGGTCGTGTCTTCCTCCACCGCGGCAACCGGGTCCGCTTCGACTTCGGTTTCAATCGCTTCAGGCAGGAAGATAGAAAAAGTTGTGCCCTCTCCGACCTTACTATCCACCAGCAGGTAACCATCGGTCTGGCGGATAATGCCATACACGGTAGCGAGCCCCAGCCCCGTGCCTTGCCCGACATCCTTGGTTGTAAAGAACGGTTCAAAAATCCTGTCGAGAATATCCTGCGGAATGCCATGACCGGTATCGGTAACATCGATCCGTACCCAATGGCCCGGCGGCATTTGGTCGCCCGCACATTTTACCGGTTGGTCATTTGTGAAAGAGCTGGTCGTGATGGTAACGCTGCCCCCGCTGCTCATCGCATCGCGTGCGTTGACGGCAAGGTTGATTAAAACCTGTTCCATCTGCCCCACATCGACCTTGACCAGCCCAAGGTCATTGCCATGCATGACGTTCAAATCAATGTTTGCGCCAATCAGACGGCGCAGAAGGTGAGAAATTTCAGTCAGGATATCGGTGATATCCTGCACCTTTGGGCGCAAGGTTTGCTGGCGTGAAAAGGCCAAAAGCTGGCGGACGAGATTGGCGGCCCGGTTCGCATTTTGCTTAATCTGCATAATGTCAGAGAAAGACGAATCTCCGGCCTTATGGCGTAATAACAACAAATCACAGAACCCGATCATCGCGGTCAGCAAATTGTTGAAGTCATGCGCAATGCCCCCGGCCAGCTGGCCGATCGCCTGCATCTTTTGTGACTGAACGAATTGTTCTTCCAGTGCCTTTTGCTGGGTCAGGTCGTTAAAATGCAGAACAATCCCGTCATCGCCCTTGAACTTCCGGGCAAACATCTGTGTCACCAGATTTCGTTCTGCACCGATCAACGTTACTTCCATCGGCGCTGAAGTCTGTTGCCCCTTTTGAATCTGCTCCAGTGCCGATAAAACCGCATGGCGGTCATTTTCTTCGATCACCGCTTCAAAATGACGGCCCTCAAGAGTTTCCACGGTCAGACCAAGAACATTGGCGAGGGCGAGGTTGACGTCTTCCAGAACACCTTCGGAATTCAGCATCGCAATACCCAGCGGCGCTTCTTCAAAGAAACGCTGGAAGCGGTCTTCAGACGCCTTCAACGCCTGACGCATTGCCCGTTCGGCGGTCAGATCATGGACAACGCCGCGCGTCCGTACCGCGCCATCCATACCGTTCACGACCGCCTGCGAGATGGAGGCCATAAAAATCTTCCCGCCCGGCCCCTTCATGGTGATTTCGGCCATCTGTTTGGCACCGCCACCAGAAATGATGTCATAAGGATGCGCGTTTTCCGGCGCGACATCGAAATAGGTATGCAAAAGGCCATGAGTCAGAAGATTTTGAATGTCATCGCCAAGCCAACGGGCCAGCGTCGCATTCACAAAAACAAATTTTCCATTTTCATCAACCGAGAAAAATCCAACCGGGGCGTTATCGGTGAAATCAATCAGCTTTTCGCGTTCTTCACGAATGGCGCGGTCGCCCATGCGTTTATCGGTAATGTCGTCAATGCGCCAATGAATATAACCCGCCCAACCCGATACAGGCTGCGCTGTGACCATGTACCAGCTTTCACCGCCACCGCGGTTGCTTTTCAATTCAATGGAGTCCGTCAACCCGCGATGCGCCTGATCGGCCAGCAACCGGAAATGCGCCAGCGTATCGTCATCATCAGTGAAAAGCTGGGTCAGCGCGGTCAGGGATGGCTTCCCCAACCCCTTGCACAAATCATCGAACAGATTGTTGTAATAGAATGGATGATCGACACTATCGGTAATCAGCCGCGCCCCGCGACTGCCATCAAGAACTTCACGCAGCAAAAGACGCTCTTTTTCCTGCCGGCTATGGACGTTCAGGGATTTGCGGATAAAAAGCGCGATCAGAACCATAAAAACAAAGGCAATGGCGGACAGAATGACCGCCTCCTGCTGAATTTTTAAAATCGTCGCAATGGCAATGCAGGCGGTCAGATAAACTGTAATCAAAACAGCGGCAATAATCAGCGTATAACGCCGCTTCCCTGGCGCCTCAATCTGGGCAGGGGCATGGTGGTAACGGGCTATAAATTCCGAATTGTCCTGGTTCATGGCTATATTTTTATCATAGGGCCGCTATTAAATCACCCCATTCAATGCATTGAAATTTCTTGGAAAAATTAACTCAACTTACCCTTCTTCCGGAAGACGAAGGAGATAACCTGTGCAACGGCCTTATAATGTTCTGCCGGGATGTCTTCATCGACTTCGACCGTGTCATACAGGGCGCGCGCCAGTGGGGGGTTTTCGTAAAGCGTGACATCGTTTTCCTTGGCTACGGCACGAATGCGCAGGGCAACATCATCAACGCCCTTGGCAAGGCATAAAGGGGCATCCATTTTGTCAGGATCATATTGCAGCGCGACGGCGAAATGGGTTGGGTTGGTGATGACGACATCGGCCTTGGGTACGTTGGCCATCATCCGCTGGCGGGCTTTTTCGGCGCGAAGCTGGCGTAATTTGCCTTTGACCATTGGGTCACCTTCGCTTTGTTTATATTCGTCCTTAACTTCCTGCTTGCTCATGCGCATTTTTTTCATATGCGACGTGCGCTGATAAATGACGTCAATCATCGCAATGATCAAAAATGCAATCAGCGTTCCTGTCATCATCCGCAGGACCAGTGTTTTCATTTCCAGCAAAATCATGCTGATGGACAATCCCACCATATGCTCTACCCCGCCCATAAAGGGCAGGATCATGATGGTGCCGACCATGCCGACGAGGGCGATTTTAAGAATGCCCTTTAAAAATTCCACGATGGCACGCATCGAAAACAGGCGCGAAAACCCCTTGGCGATGGAAATCTTGCTGACATCCATTTTGATGATTTCCGGCGCAAAGAGTGGTCCGATCTGTAAGAACGGTCCCAGAAATGCAGCGATCGTCAAAACCAGAAAGGGCAAAGCCAGTAGCGAAAACGTGCTTTTAAACACGTTGCTAAGAATAATCCCCAAACCGCCCGGAATGCCCGGCAAGGCATGGGCTTGTTCAATATAAATTTTCAGGAAGGCGGTCATCTTTGCCATCATTGGATTGGCAATCGACATGATCAGAAGCGTGGCCGCCAGCAGCATTAACCAGCTGTTCAGTTCGCGGCTAAGCGCCACCTGCCCTTTCTTCCGCGACTCTTCGAGCCGCTTGGCGGTGGGGTCTTCCGTTTTGGAGGCATCGTCTTCACCGCCTTCACTCATGATCTATCCCCCCGCCTGCAGGAAATAAACCATGCTTTCTTCATAACGCTGCGCCCAGAACAATAATCCGGCGGATAGCATGACCGCCAATGTCATCAACGACAGCAAAATTTGCACCGGCATGGCGATCATAAAGACCTGCATCTGCGGCATCAGACGGGTCAAAACCCCCATACCGATATAGATGATCATGCCGACAATCAGGAATGGCGCCGCAATCTGGACCCCGATCAGGAAGGACCCGGCAATTGCCTGCGACATCAAATCCGCCATGCCGCCCGCATCGGGAATGCTGCCAACCGGGAACATCTGATAACTATCGACCATACCGAACAGCAGCAGATAATGCATATTCATCGCCATCAAAACCAAAACCCCTGTCACCGACAGGAATGCGCCGATCAGGGACCCTTGGGCGGCAATGGCCGGGTTAAATAACTGGGCGTTCCCCAAACCGGATTGCATGGAAATAATCATCCCCGCCGTATCCAGCGCCATCATAAAAATCCGCGCAATCGTGCCGATAAACAGCCCGACGATAAATTCCATGATAATCAGCACCAAAAGCGCAAAGCCCCCCGGAATGGGGTCGGGCAACATCGGCGCGACCATCGGTGCCAGAACCAACGAAACGCCAAGCGCGATGTAAAGACGGATTTGTTGCGGCGTAAAAGAATCGCCAATGCCCGGCATAATCGTCAGGGCCGTCCCGATCCGTACAAAAACAAGGATAAAGGCAAAGACACCGTTGGTCAGAAAATCCTGAAGTGTCTCCATGCGCGTTTACTGGATCCCGACAATGCGGTCGGCCATATGCTCCATAAAGGTGACAAGGGCCATCGCCATGCTCGGCAACATGACAAACAGGGCCAGAAAAATCGCGATGATCTTAGGAACAAAGACCAGAGTCATCTCTTGAATCTGCGTCAAAGCCTGAACCAGCGCAACGGCCACCCCCACAATCAACGCGACCAGCATGACTGGCAGGCTGACCTCAATGGTCAGCATGATCGCTTCGCGGGTAATATCAATGATTTCAGTTTCATCCATGGGAATCAGATTACCAGAAAAGAGGATAATCCGATAATGCCTTTAGATCGGCATTCTCATAATATCCTGATAGGATTGCAGCATCCGGTCGCGCAATGCCACCACCGTTTGCAGGGTTAATTCAGCCGCCGTGACCGCTTCGACCACATCGGTCAAACTGGCCTTGCCGATAACGGCATCAGCGGAGGCTTTTTCCCCCTGATGCATCGTTTCGATGGATTCCACCGCGGCTTCTTTAATATAGTCGCCAAAGGACGGTCCCTTTGCAGCCTCAAGACCGGGCGCGGAAATCCCCTTTGCCGTATTGGCATAGGCACTGGCGGCGGCGGCTGGGTTGGCAATATCAATTGGCATTATGAAATCCTCTTTATCCTATTATATCAGATAATCTATTTCCGCAGCAGATCAATTGTTTGCATGATCATTGTTTTGCTTTGGTCAATCATCCCAAGGTTGGCTTCATAGGTTCTTTGCGCTTCGCGCATATCCATCGTTTCGATAATCGGGTCAATATTTGGCATTTTGACATAGCCTTGCGGGTTGGCGCCCGGATGGTCCGGATTGTATTTCAGGATGAAAGGATTGCGCGTATCCTCTTTAATTTTATCAACATTTACCAATTCCATACCAGCGTTACGATCCATTTCGTTTTTAAATGTAATAATCTTGCGCGCGTAAGGGTCCTCGTTCGGGCTATTGGCGGCTGTGCTGGAGTTTGCCATGTTTTCGGCGATAATCCGGACACGGTTGCTTTGGGCTTTCATCCCGTGTGCCGAAATTGTCATTGCGCCATAAAGATCATTTGCCATGATTATTCTCTCCCTTGCTCTTAACGGCCAACGCCAAGTGAAATCCGGATCATATTGATATTCTTCTGATATAACGATGTCATCAGATTGAAGTCTGTCATTGTCTGGGATGTATTGACCATCTGTTCTTCCAGAATAACCGCGTTGCCGGTTGGGGCCACGTCATAGGTTTTTTTCATTTTGCGCGAATCCGGGTCATCAATTCCGCTGGGCGATGGCATATGCATCGCACTGGTGGTTTCCGGGCGAATGCCGTTATCGCTGGTGACACCTTTCAAAACGGTACCAAAATCCACCTTGGTCAGGTCTTTTGGTCTATAATTAGGGGTGTTGGCATTGGCGATGTTCTGCGCCAGAACTTTCTGCCGCTGGTCGAGGTAATTCATTTTTGCATTCAGGGCTTGGAACAGACCCAGATTTTGTGTTGTCATGATGTTGAAGACCCCATTATCGTTTAACCCACCCCAGATACTTTGCAGGAAACGTGCCAATGGTTGACCAATTCGATAATGGCAGTGGAAATGACAAAGATCCGCTTATCCCATTGAATATACAGCAAAAACCACAGCGTCAGGTCGCCGTGGCGATCACCGATGCCAAAAGCGAAGGCGTCCTGCCGGTGATTTCCGCCGCCGGGAGGGGAAAAATTGCCGAGCAGATTCTGCAACTGGCCTTTGCCAATGGCATCCGCGTGCGCCAAGACAGCGCGCTGGCCGAGATGCTGGCCGCACTGGAGCTTGATTCACCGATCCCGAACGAGGCCTTGGTCGCCGTCGCCGAAATTCTGTCTTATGTGTACCGTGCAAACGGCGCGCCAAATCCCTTTGATAGCGTGCTGGCGGATGTTATGAAGGATGAAGACGCCGATAGCGTTCACCTGTCCCTTGCGGACGACACAATTATAGACGGATAGATCATGGAAATTCTGGGCCTTGCCGATATTATGAAATTTGCTGGCGCGTTGCTGTTTGTCATCGCGCTGATGCTGGGCCTCAGCCTGATTATGCGCCGGCTCAATTCGGGCAGCGGGCTGAGCCTGTCCCCCGCCCAACGCCGTTTGAAAATTGTTGAAATCCTTCCCCTCAGCGCCCGGCAAAGACTGGTCCTGATTAAACGGGATAATACAGAGCATCTTGTTATTCTCGGCCCGACAGGTGAAACTGTTATTGAAAGCGGAATCACACCGCCAACATCAACGAACCAGATCGAAAAGACCGTATGATTTCGCAACCAGCCGCAACGCCCGTTACACCTGTACGGAAATCCAATAAACGGATGCTGCTGATTTCGGGCATCATCAGCCTGTTCGGGATTCTGGGCCTGACCGTTCTTTTGACCAATCCGGCCTGGGCGCAAAGCGTGACACTGGACATGGGTGCTGGCGATCAACCGGGCACTGTGACCGGACGCCTGGTTCAGATGGTTGCCATTATGACGATCCTGTCACTGGCCCCGTCTATTCTGGTCATGATGACATCATTTACCCGGATTATCGTCGTGCTGTCCTTCTTGCGGACCGCCATCGGGATTCAGCAGACACCGCCAAACACGGTGATGATCTCGCTGGCCTTGTTCCTGACCTTCTTCGTTATGGCGCCGACCTTACAAGCCTGTTACGACAACGCCGTGAAACCATTGATCGCCGAAGAGATTGACGAGATCACCGCCTTTGAACGCGGTGTCGAACCCTTCCGCGCCTTTATGCTGCGCCATGTCCGCGAAACCGATCTAGCCCTGTTTACAGAGATGAGCAAAACCGGCCCCTATGAAGCACCCGAAGCCATTCCGCTGCAAATCATTATCCCGGCCTTTATGATTTCCGAACTGCGCCGCGCCTTTGAAATCGGCTTTATGCTGTTCCTGCCCTTCCTTGTCATCGACATGGTGACGGCATCGATCCTGATGGCGATGGGGATGATGATGTTACCGCCAGTCATGATTTCCCTGCCGTTCAAGATCATCTTCTTTGTGCTGGTCGATGGCTGGCATCTAGTCGCCGGATCGTTGATCCAGAGCTTTGATATCGTACCGCTGCCGGTCAGCCCAGTTGGGCCGGGCGCGACACCTTAAAACGCTCTTGTCATCCCCGCCTTGTGCGGGGATCCAGTGGGATTTTTAATTCGACGGTTCGTTGCTGGCGCGGTAGCTGTCCAAAAAGTCCTTGAACATATCGACTTCGGAAACCAGCGCGGCAATGCTTTCGCGGTCAGAGATAAGCGATCCGGTCCGTTGGCGGGTCACGACATCAAACATTTTTGACCGTGCCGTTTTGCTCATCGCGTCACCATATTTGGTGCGCATTCCGGATAGGGCAACGCGGTCCCCGGCAAGGTTCAAGGCAACAGCGCGATTCAATAACAAATCGGCCTGTTTCTGGTTTAACGGACGGGCCACATCAATTTCTTCGTCCAGAACCAGATCCTGTAACGCCAGTGCCGCGTCTTCCCACATTCCGGCATTCCACGCAATATCGGCGCGCAGGCGGTTAATCTCCGGCGATGGGGTAAAGGTGTTCAGAATTTTCAACGCTTCATCGACGCGCCCCAGTTCAGAGAGCGAACGGGCGCGCAGCATTTCTGTTTCTTTTTGCTTCTGTGAAATTTCCGGCGTTTTTGGATCAAGCGCAGCATAACCCGCACTGGCCTTATCAAGGGAGGTCAGCGCATCCTTGGCGTTATCATTCAAAAGATCAATTGCCGCAAGGCGCAAGGCCACATCGGCCCCTTCGCGCCCGGTCAGGCGGTAATTCACCTGATGCCCCAAAAGCGCCGCCGCACGCCCCAACAGATCGGCATCGACAAGGCGTTCTGCCAGACGCTGGACAAGGCGGTTACCTTCATCCCCCGGCGGGGTCAGTTCGCGGAATTCTTCATAAACCGTCACGGCATCAACGGCGGATAATTCCTTGACCTTATCGGTCAGGAAAAGCCCCTTGAACGCATTCGCCATATATCCGGCAATCTCGCGGCTGATATCCGTATCCGGGCTCATCACCGTTGCATCGCGCAGGATCGTGAACCCCTTCAGATAGCGTTTATCTTCCAGATACATTTTGCCGAGAACAAAATTGACCTGCGCCTCCAGCTCGTCCCCGCGCCAGTGATAGCGCAGACCTTCCAAACGGTCGATGGCGGCATCGCGGGTAATTTCCTTGTTCTGTAATTCCAGCATCGTCAAGGCCAGACCCGCCTTGGCACGGTACAGATCATCCTTACCCGTGCTGAGCGGTTTCCACAGAGCCCCGGCTTGCGATCCCTGCCCGGCCTGACGGTAACGCTCCCCATTCAGGTAATCGAGCCCGGCCAGTGTCGGGGCCTGTAAAAACTTGCGGTCTTTTTCAAGCGCGGATAATAAAACTTCTGCCGTGCGGGTGTCGCCGGAACGCAGCGCAATTTCCGCCAGTTTCAACCCAACGCGCTCTTGAATTCTGCGCGGGTAGGCGAGCAAAAGATCAAAATTATCCGGCATTGCGGCCTTTGCCTGCTGCCAATCCTCAAGACCCGCAAAGGTATAGGCGCGCCAGTAATCCAGTTCACCGTAATCTTTCAAGGCCGGGACGGTCAGATCCGCCAGAGCCGATTCAAACTTGCCGGCCATCGCTTCGGCGGCACCGCGCAGGGCAATAAATTCTGGGCTCTCGGCAATACTTGGCAATTCACCTTCGGCGAAATTTAGAAAACCCACGGCCTCCTGCCCCCGGTCATTGGCGAGATTCATTTTGGACAGCATCAGCAAATCCTGAACCCGTCCGGTGTTATCCTTATCCGCCATGCCAGATAATAAAATCTGCTGGTTTTCGCGCAGCGCGGTCAGCCCACCCATCAACCAGCGGTCAAAATCAAAGATGCGCCGCATTTCACCTTGGACCTGCGCCCCTTCGCTAGCGGGGACAGACGTTGGTGATTGGACACGCTGTTCAATCATTTTTTGCGTCACATCGCGCATCCGCGACAGGGCCAGCCCGCCGGGGCGTGTGATTTGCACACCATTCCCTAAAGCGTTCATTGCAACATCATCCGATTTCGGCAGGATGGCAATTCCGACCGCAGAATTCAGGGCCGTGAAATCAACATAACCGCGTGCCGGACCCGCGAACTGGTCCGACTGGTTCACGGTCCCAACAATAATGGTGTCGCCGATTTCCGGGTCTTGCAGTTTTAAAACTTTCGTCACGCGCTGCATCGGCCAGAACAACGTGCCACCACGAATATTCTCACCCGGTTTAAACTGGCGTTCCGCGTGTACGGGTTTGCTATCATGATCCTGCGTGGTCAAAACCATTTTCCAGACCAACCCGCCGCCCTCGCCATATACATTCAACCCTTCGGGCATCCGTGTGCGATAGGCAACGCCGCCATCCATGGGGACTTTTTCAAATGGTGAAAACTGATCCTTCTGCGGGCCGCTGAGTTGTGGGGGGACATTCACATCACTGCGATCCAGCACCACCCATAAATCGCCATTCCGTTCAAATGCGGCAAGGCCGACTGTATTGGTCGATGAAATTGTAACGGCGTGCGGTTGAATGCCCTGTGCCGCCTGTTCAATGGCGGTGGGCGGTGTGACCGCTGGAGGTAATGTGACAATCTCGGCAGGTTTTGCAGCGGGTGTTTCAACAGGTTTCGGCTCAACAGGTGCTGTCTTCTCAACGGGCTTGTCCGCCGCTTTCTCGACTGTCTTTTCAGCAATCTTTTCTGGTGCCTTCACCGGTTGAACAGTTTTCTCGACAGCCGGTTTTGCAGCGGCTTTTTTGTTTGCTTCACCCGGATAGACATCCAGCACGATACGGTTGCCAACAAGGAAGTGGCGGAAATTACTATCCTGCGGAATCTTGACGCGGACTTTCAAATTTTCACCCGGCGCGGATAAGGACTCGACGCCCAGAATTGTCTGTGCCGCGTCCAGCGTCACGCCTGATGAATCCATCCCGGCTGATTTTTTAAATTCCAGATCAACGGCATCAGCACCGCTGCGCGTTACGGTGTAAGGGACAGGCGCTTCCCAGTTAAACACCAGACGGGAATACCCGTTGTGAAGCCCGGTGCGCACCGCGACCTTATCCTGCGCCATAGCGGATTGCTGTTGCGCGCAAAAGCACAGCAACGCAGCAGACATACAGGTGGTCAAAAGGATACGGCGCATTAAAGGGATCAGACTCAATTCTTATATTATGGCAACGACCTAATCACGGAAGACTTTCATGATCTTGCCATCGTGATTCATTATAACAATATCCACGCGTCTGGACAGATCCCGGCTTTGATTTTCTTCTATAATTTCAGAAGTAACGCCGTGCAGCAGGACAGGCTGTGTATAGCCCACCTTTTCCAGCGCCCCGGCAACCGCCGCCGCGCGCGATAATGATAAGGCCCAGTCCGAAGCACCGTTCTGCGCGTCACCTTGCGGCGTTGCATAACCAACCATTTCAACCCGATTCTTGATCCGGGACAGCGATCCGCCGAGCGTGAACAGCGTTTTCGCGCTGCCTTCCCTCAATTGCGTCTGTCCGGCATCGAAATCCAGGATGGTGGGCACGGACATCGCCAAACTGTCGCCCTGCGGCGTCAAAATGGCCTTCGCCTTTAATGTTTCGTCCTGTTCGATAACACCTGCGATCAGGGCTTTGAGATAGCTGAGATCCAGGGCGCGGTTAAAATCGATCCGGCGCATATCAACACTGTCTTCCGGGCCGCCCTGCTGCGCATCACCATAAAATGTGTTGAGTTCGCCGTTCAGGGACGATGCGATTTCGGCAAATTTCTCATGCTCCGGTTCCGACATGGCGTACATCATGACGAAGAAGGTCAGCATCAACCCCATAATATCGGTAAAGGTAATCAGCCAGTTCATCCCCCCGGCTTCGGGTTCCCGGTTGTAGAAACGGCGCGCGCGCGGTGCGGGCGGCATTTTTGCCAGCGCCGTTGAAAAATCCGGTTTCAAATTCCGCTTTTGATAATCTTCGATCATGGCGCGTCTCCCGTGGTCACGGGACGGAACATCAATTCAACAAATTCCGGATTACCCTTTTGCAAACCGACCCGGATCTGCCTCGCGGGGAGTCCGGCAGCTTCAATTTTTTCTGCTGCTGCGGCGACCGATTGAATGGCCGCTTCCAGTTCCTGAGGCTGGCGATTGAACAGGCGCGCCGGGTTATCGGACAGGTTATAAAGAATTTCCATCTGGTAAGTCACGGCCCGCTGATCGCTGCGTAACAAGGATGCCAGCGTTGTAAGAAAGCGCGGCTTCTCACCCCGCCCTATCGCGTTCAGTGTATTTTCAAATCCAACGCGGGGCAGGCGCATATACATGACACCTTGCTGGCTGCTGGTCATTGTTTCAACATTGGTCAGTTCGGCCTTGAACAACCCTTCCACCTGCGTCAGGGTTTTTCCTTCGCCAAACCCCATCGCATCGCTTTTATGCAGGGCCGGTCCCTGATTTTGGGTGGGATCTATTTTGGTTGCAAAAGCCTGTTCCAGACTGCCCGTCATTGGCTGGACCTTGGCCTCGTCAAAAGATGAAATGGAGTTCAAGACAATAAAGAACGCCAGCATCATAATAAAAAGTGACAGGCCCAGAAGCTGCCCTGCAAGGCCGCCGGCACTTTGTTCGTCGATGGATTTACGCCGGTTGCGTTGCACGGCCGTCCTGACTGTTTAGATTAATGGAGGTCCGGCAATTCAGGCTTTTGACGCTGTTCCGCCATCATCAGGGTCAGCGTCCGCGCACGATCCGGGTTCATTTCGGCCATGATCGGCGATGATTTACGTTCTGACATTTTCGTCATGATGACCAGCAGGACGTCGAGATCCAGCGTATTTAAAATGCTGGCCGCATCCTTAGGCTTCATGCCTTCATAAATTTTAACCAGACTGGCGATCTTCGCGTCTTCCTCTTCGGTCCGCTTTTTCATCAGCGATTCAATTTCGGTCCGCAGCGTGGTCATTTCGCGCAGCTTCTGATCCAGTTCGCGTTCGGCAGCACTCAGCAGCGCTTCACGCACACCGATCTCTTTTTCCTTCTTATCCAAAAGGTCGCGGCGTTTCGCCAGATCTTTATACAAATCGGTTTTCACGGCGGAATCTTCGATATCCGTATCACCGGAATCTTTCCAGTTTACAGTTTCGCTGACTTCGGATGGTGCCGGGGCGGCCCCTTCAACCGGGGGGATAATATTTTCTGCCGCTGTGCCATCGGGCTTTTCCTGAAATTCCGGGCGCAGCTGAACATCGCCTTCGGTTGAATTCAGATCCAGACGGCCCTGAATTTCAGTGGGCTGGGAATTTTGGGCGACTTGCGCGGCGGGATTCATGGGGGGCGGTGTAGCAGCCACTTCTTCTTGTGCCTGCGCCGCACCCATCTGTTTCAGCCCATGCACGAAATCACCCGTGCGCACCATAAAGGCAAGGCTGGCAACAACCATCATCATTGGCAAAAGGCGAAATTTATAAAGAAATTTTTCCATTATCGCCCCCGCCCTTTTGTATTCTTACGCAATGCATCCATTAACTCTCGTTCCGCCTTACTGTGGTTACCCGCCATCGCCGGAACGTCATCATCCTCATCATCAAAGACAGGATCCTTGACCCCGGTTTCAACTTCGCGGTCACGAATGGCAAAGGATGGACCGATGGGGGCGCGCTTTTTTTCCTGTGGGCGTGGCAAGGCCGGTTCACGGGTTGACAGCCCCGCCGCCACACCGCCGTTTTTTTCAAACCGTTCGGCCAGTTCGCGGTTGCGTTCCGCAAGCCGTTCCAGACGCCCGGCCAGATTATCACCGGATTCCGTCATCAATTGTAACTCTTCGGACAGATTGCGGGCTTCGGCAATTAATTCCTGCAAGCCCTTGCCGCCATCACGCGCGGCGTTTTTCATGCCGGTCACCGCATGGTCGGCCCGTTCGATCTGCTGCGATAAATCCTGCACCAGTTTGTCGAGGTCTTTACGGCTTTTGCGAAAGACGTTGATATTTCGCGACAGGTTCCACGCGAAAAACATCGTTGCCGCCAGAAACAGCAGCACCAGAAAATCCATGATCAGGCTGACTAAATCATTCATTGAAACGCGCCTTTCAGGCTTTAATCATCTTTTTCAGGTGGGATATAACTTTCAATCCGCACCGCGATTGCGCCTTGCTTTTGCCCCACAGGTCCGCGGAACATCGGGAAATGGCCGCAACGCAATTCCAGTTCATCATTAATATGGGTGTTGAACATCACCTGCGTTCCGACCTTCCAGTTCAAAAGATCGTCTAACGACACGGTCGTTTCGGCCAGAACCGCCTGCAACTGCACATCGGTTTTATAGAGTTCCTGGGTCAAGTGGTTTTCCCAGATGGAATCGCGGCCAAATTTCTCACCCATGAACATCTGCAACAGCAATTCACGGATCGGTTCCAGCGTCGCATAAGGGATCAGGATTTCAATCCGCCCACCACGGTCGCCCATATCGACGCGCAGACGCGCCAGAACGCAAGCATTCCCTGCCTGTGTAATCGTTGCAAAGCGCGGGTTGGTTTCCATACGGTCCAGTGTAAAGCTGACCGGGGCCAACGGATCATAAGCGGTGGACAAATCGGCCAGTGCAACCTGCACCATGCGCTCCACCAGTTTTGATTCAATCGTGGTATAGGGGCGGCCTTCGACACGGATCGCCGGGGTGCCCTTACGCCCGCCCAGCAGGACATCGACAACCGAATAAATCAGCGCGGAATCAACAACCAGTAAGCCGTTATTGTCCCACTCCTCTGCCTTGAACACCGACAACATGGCGGGCAACGGAATTGAATTCATGTAATCGCCGAACCGGACGGTCGAAACCTGATCCAGCGACACTTCCACGTTATCGGATGTCAGGTTGCGCAGCGAGGTGGACATCAACCGCACCAGACGGTCGAAGACAATATCCAGCATCGGCAGGCGTTCGTAATTCACCATCGCCGAATTGATCAGCGCCATGACGCCGGACATTTGCTCAACGCCCGCGCCCTCATCATCAAAACCGAGCAGGGAATCAATTTCGTCCTGATTCAGAATCCGGGCCGACCCTTCATCATCATCGCCACCATCAAAGGCAGGCATGGCGTCGCCTTCCGGACCGGCCATCGCCTCCATTTCTTTGACCATGGCACGCTCTTCAGCGGTCATCTGGTCCAGTTCGGTATCGGTTTCCGTGCTACTCATGTCTTTTACTGGTTTCTTTAATCAAGTTCACAGGATGATAGATGCAAAGCCTATGCCACCGCCGATGATGGGATTACTGGATCAGGATTTCCTGAAACAGAACATCTTTCACTTCGGTTGGATAAGCCGCCGCGTTCACCCGCGACAATAATTCCATTTGCAGGCGATAAATCCCCGCAGACCCGCGCAGATCCTTAATTCTTAATTCGCGCAGATAGGTTTGGAACTGGTCCACAACGCGCGGCATAACCGCTTGGACCGCAGCCATATCGGCGGCATTGGCCAGTTCAAGCTGGACCTTTAAACGAAGATAGCGCGGCTGCTCGTCCGGTCCACTCAGATTGACCAGCATATTTGGAATTTCAAGAAAGGCCGCGCCTGTTACCGCGCCATGATCGCCTTTGGCAGGTTTGCCGTGGCTGTCGGCGGCGGCGTGTTCCCCCGCGCCTTCTTCAACGTGTTCGCCTTTTTTCAGGATTTTGTCGAGCATCCCGCTGAAATACAACCCGGCGCCACCGCCGCCCAGAAGGAATAAGGGCAACACAACAAACAGGACGATTTTTTTGGCATTGAATTTTTTGCCGCCGCCGTCAAGCGCATCGCCACCGACATCGATCGCGGCGGTTTTGTTGTCGTCTTCATCGTCATGTTCTTTGGCTTGCGCCATGGTAAATCCCCACGTTACTGATTCTATTCAAGAATATCATGCAAGGCCTAAGAAATATCCTAATTTTCTTAACAATATGAGAAAAATGCCGCCAAGATTCCCGTGCCCAACAGTGTGGCGCGGACAGGATTTTCCTATTTCCGGAAAAATTTGCCCCACCCGGTCATTTCTGCTGCCGTTACAGCGCGCTTTACCACCCGGCAGAACCTGCCATCAAAGTCTTAAGTCACTGAATTTCAACAATAATTATTTCTGGCACGGCATCTGCATAGAAAGACCTGTCGGATCACAGGAGATCCAGCACAACAATAAGGGTCAAGAGCATGGAAAATTCCATTTATGTCGGTTTGTCACGCAGCATCGCTCTCCAGCGCGAAATGGACACCGTTGCCAACAACATTGCCAACGTCAACACCCCCGGCTACCGCTCCCAGCACATGATGTTCAAAGAATATATTCAGGATCCAAAAGGAATCCAGGAGCCATTATCCATGGTTGAGGATTATGGCCAGTACACCAGCAATAAACCGGGTTCGACCAAACTGACCGGAAACCAGCTTGATGTCGCCCTGAGCGGCCCGGGCTTTCTGAGCGTCAGTGCCGGTGGTGAAACGCTTTATACCCGCGCCGGGAATATGTCCCGCAGCGTATCCGGTGAATTGGTCACATCCGACGGCCGTCCGGTTCTGAGCGCCGGTGGCGGTGTTATTACCGTTCCCCAAGATTCCACCATGCTGACCATTGCCGAAGACGGCACCGTTTCCAATCAGGATGGCGCATTGGGCCGTTTGGAAGTCACCGAATTTGAAAACATCAACACGATGGATGCCGTTGGCGACAGCCTGTACCGCGCCAACGTCCCGGGTACGGCCGCAACAGAAACGCGGGTCAAGCAAGGGATGCTGGAAGGATCCAACGTCAATGCCATTTCCGAGATGACCCGGATGATTTCCGTCAACCGCGCCTATCAAAGCACACAGCGTATGCTGCAAAACGAGCATGAGCGCCAGACCAACATGATTCAAAAGATGACACGCGGTTAACCCCCGCCACCACTGAACAAAACGACACGGCTTTAAAGGAGCAAAAAAATGAGATCACTTGATATTGGCGCAACCGGGATGCTGGCTCAACAGCTTCATGTGGATGTTATCTCCCAGAACATTGCCAACATGACCACCACAGGTTTCAAACGCCAGCGTCCTGAATTCAAGGATCTGATGTATCAAAACATCGTTCGTCCCGGTGCATCCGGCGCGGATGCCGATACCATCGTTCCATCCGGTTTGCAGCTGGGTCTGGGTGTTAAGGCCGGTTCGGTTTACCGCATTCACGAACAAGGAACATTGAAAATCACTGAAAACCCGCTTGATCTGGCGCTGAACGGCGATGGTTTCTTCCAGATTGAATTGCCAAATGGTGAAACCGCGTACACACGCGACGGGATTTTCCAGCAGAACCAGGACGGCGAAATCGTCACGACACAAGGTTTCCGCCTGCAACCGGGCTTTACCGTTCCGGCGGACACGATTGAAATTTCCATCAGCAATCAGGGTCTGGTTCAGGCCAAGGTTCAAGGTCAGGTTAATATGCAGAATCTGGGACAAATCCAGCTGGCAAACTTTATCAACCCGGCCGGGTTGGAAGCCATCGGCGATAACCTTTTGCTCGAAACCGAAGCGTCAGGCCCAGCCGTAGAAGGCAATCCGGGTGAAGATAATTTTGCATCGATCCGCCAAGGCTCCGTTGAAAACTCCAACGTCAACGTGGTTGAAGAAATCACCAACCTGATTACCGCGCAGCGCTCTTATGAGCTGAACAGTAAAGTTATCAGCACCAGTGATGAAATGCTCGGCACGATCACACAGATGCGTTAACAGCAAAGCGATAAAGGAGGATAAGATGACAACATTTTCGACATACAGAATTTTTGATACAGCGTTCAGATCCGTTATTCTGTTGCTATCGCTTGTCGTGTTCGCCTTTATCATGATTGCCGGGGCGCGCAGCGCACTGGCCGCCAGCTTGAAACCACAGGCGGTTTTGACCAAGGACGTTCTGACCGTTGGTGATTTGTTCGACAATGCCGGACGCAATGCCGCTTATGTTCTGGGCCCTGCCCCGCAACCGGGCAAGGATATGGTTTTGAATACTTCGACCTTGCTGCGTATTGCCATGGCGCTTGATCTGCAATGGCAACCATCGACCAGCATGGACCAGATTGTTGTCACCCGTTCCGCCACCGTTGTTCCGGCTGAAACCGTCAGCAATACGCTGTCCAACGCCTTGCGTGACAAGATCGTTGATGAAAAATTCACGTTGGATACCGGTGCGATGAATCTTGAAATGGTTCTGCCCCATGATGTTGCACCAACAATTGAAATCACCAAAACCGCTTATAATCCGCGTACAAACCGCTTTGAAGCCACCATTTCGGCCCCGTCCGCAGCACAACCGGTCAAACAGATTGTTGTCACCGGCAGCGTCCGCCCGATGACCACCCTTCCGGTTTTGAAAAGCAGCCTGCGTAATGGTGACATTATTGGTGAAAGTGATTTGGACTATGTCGATTTCTACACCGCTGAAATTCAGCCTGATACGTTGCTGAAAGCAGAAAGCCTGATCGGTATGACTCCGCGCCGTATGGCAACACCTGGCAAGGCTTTGCGTGTTACTGAAATTCTGGCCCCGCAACTGATTGGCCGTGGAGAGAATGTGACCATCATCCTGAATGAAGGCCCGCTGCGTTTGACCGCTTCTGGCAAGGCCATGCAGAACGGCGCAAAGGGTGACATTATCCGGATCGTCAATAACAGCAGTAACAGACCATTGGACGGCGTTGTATCCGGAAGTGGTGAAGTTATTGTCCGCCAATAAAAAAAGATAAAAACGATAAAAAATAAACGAATGAACAAGCCTGAATCAATAAACAAGGGAAAGGTAAAAACCATGAAAACGACAAATATTGCAAAAACAGTTCTGGTTCTTTTGATGGGGTGCTCGCTCAGCGCCTGCGGTGCCGGGGAACGTCTGGCCAATGTCGGCAAAGCCCCTGATATGACACCGATCGTAAACCCGCAGAACCAGCCCGGTTATCAGCCGATTACAATGCCGATGCCAACACCGCAGGTGGCTTACCGCCAACCCAATTCGATGTGGCAATCCAACCGCAAAAGCTTCTTCAAGGATCAGCGCGCCGGCAATATCGGTGACATCCTGACCGTCATGATCGACATTGAAGATGAAGCGGAATTGAAAAACAAATCATCCCGTTCGCGCAGCTCGTCCGAGAGCGCGGCCCTTGACCGCCTGCTCGGCCTTGAAGCAGCCTTGAACCAGGTTCTGCCTGAGGCGGTGAACAACGCCGCACTGGTTGGTGCGGGTGCGGATTCAAGCCATGTTGGCGACGGTCAAATTAAGCGTGAAGAAGAAGTAACCCTGAAACTGGCCGCCATCGTGACGCAAATCCTGCCGAACGGAAATATGGCGATCAGCGGCAAGCAGGAAGTGCGCGTCAATTTCGAAAAACGCATTTTGAATATTGATGGCGTTATCCGCCCCGAAGATATCACCATCGACAATACGATTTCGTATGAAAAAATTGCCGAAGCCCGGATCAGCTATGGCGGCGAAGGTCACATGACCGATGTCCAGCAACCGCGCTACGGACAGCAAGTCTTTGATGTTGTCTTCCCGTTCTAGGAAGACCATCACACCAAGTTTACCCAACGACCCTTGTTCAACTCGACTGGCTATCAGGCAACTGATAGCCAGTTTTTTCTTAGGCGCTGGCCGCAAAACCCTTGATGTTGGTCCATAAAAGTCCGTTGCAAACCATAAAGGTCGATTGTCGATATTCAATCATTCCTGCGGTTGGACAAACGGCCAGCGTTGGAATGCCAACAATTTTGACCCAGTGCGTTCCATTACAATATTGATAAGACGTCAGGAGCAGAGGCTCATAATCCATGGCCCCCGCTTGGGTGCAGGTTCCCAGAATCACTCCCAGCCCGAAATTATACCAACGCACACCGTCATAAAATTCCATCTGTTTGCTGACTTCATTATACCGCATCGTTCCTTCAACATCGGCCGCTTCTGCGTGTGTCGCAAAAAGCATCATAAAAAGACAAAATACCCCAACCAAAAGGTGAGAACGCTTGCACATCTTTGTATTCCTTCCCGCAGATTTCCGCCATTTTTGACGAAATGTTAGGAAGAACACTGCAAAAGAAAAACCGGCACACTTGCGTATGCCGGTTTTGCAAAAAGCGATATGACAGAAGGATTATTCGTCGCGGTGCGTTTTTTCCAGACGCTCATGACGTTCCTGCGCTTCGATGCTGAGCGTTGCTGTCGGACGGGCATCCAGACGGGCAACCGCAATCGGTTCGCCGGTTTCTTCGCAATAGCCATAGGTGCCATCTTCGATGCGCAACAAGGCTTCATTGATTTTTGAAATCAGTTTGCGCTCGCGGTCGCGGGTGCGCAGTTCCAGCGCATGATCGGTTTCAGCCGAGGCGCGGTCAGCCAGATCAGGCTTTTGCAATTCTGTTCCCTGCAATGTCACCTGAATGGTCTCCGTGGATTCACGCAGCAATTCTTCGCGCCAGCGGATCAGCTTCTGACGGAAATATTCCGCCATAACCGGATTCATGAAATCATCCTTGTCCTTTTTCAGGTCATAGTCTGGCGGCAGGATTGTAACATTCGTTGTGGCCACTTTTTTCCTCGGAATAATAACAGGGGCAGGGATTACTTCTTTAACTGGGACTTTTACAGAAGCTTTCAAGGGCGCAGTCCTATTCATCTTCTGGGTATTGACTGGTTCAGGCTTTGCTTTCACGGCCGGGGCCGCTTTGACAGGCTTGGCGGCAGCTTGTTTCGCCGGGGCTGTTTTAACGACTCCCTTTTTGGCGTCAAGTTTTTTCGCTTCCGGCTTTTTGTCTATTGGCTTTTTTACCACGACTTTCTTAACGTCAGGTTTCTTTGCCGGTGTTTTTTTCACATCAACTTTTTTTGCAGGGGCTTTCGCAACCGGCTTTTTCACAACCTTGGCCACGACTTTCTTTGCGGGCTTTACGGGTGCCTTTTTAGCGGCCGGCTTTTTGGCGACAGTTTTGGCGACAGCTTTTTTAGCCGGTGCTGCTTTCGCAGCAGGCTTTTTAACAGCGGGCTTCACAGACGCCTTTTTCGCTGCCGGAGCCTTTGCCTTGGCAGGTGCCTTGGTCGCGGTTTTTGTTTTGACGACTTTTGCGGCGGCTTTCGCCGGAGTCTTGGTTTTCGCGCCCTTTTTCAAAGCCTTAATCCCCCATTAGGTTGCAAGCTATGAAAATATAAAGCGCGATTCCCTTCCCGACAAGCCGCAATGCAAGGGGGATGCTGAGCCGTAAACAGAAATCTCATATTAAGGAGAAGAGGATCAGGGGGTCAGGCGGGCATCCAGGGCCTGACGCATCTTGGCCAGTTCGATCTGGGCGCGCATATCAATTTCATCCAGAATAGCGGTCAAGCGCGGGTCCATGATTCTTTCCCGGTGCTGGGCAACTACGTCTGCAATATCAATGACATGGCCGACAGTCAGGGTCCCCGTTAAAAGCCCCATCCGCATCCGGTCCAGCTCGTCCAGCAAGGTTTCGGCACGAATATGCATCCGCGCCTTTGCGGCCCGCTCCGTTGGGCTTTCGGCTTCTTGCAATGCCAGCAGGGAATCAATATGGGCGATAGAATGGGTGGCGCCTGTTGCGCCGCTTTCCTCTGCCCCGCCGGTCATAAAATCGCCAAAAGCCCCGCCCGCACCCGAGGTTTTACCCTTGCGCTGAGTCTGGGAGGTTTGTTGCGTTTTGCCGGGGCCGTCAATTTTCATGGTCAATCTCTATCGTTTCTTCTCTTTCAGAATAACACATCTGTTCCCCCGCCGCGCCGGGAAAAATTTGCCGGGTGATGCGCACAGGACGCCATACCTTGCCCTGAACAGCCCCTGCCCCCTTCAGAACGCGAACCATAAGCATTTGTTTATATTGAATTTTATTGGCCCTTCAAACTGGCACGTCCCCTGCAATGAGAACTGGGAACAAAAGGGTCTTAAAAATTATGACAACACAAAACACATCGACATTTCTTTCCCTGTCCGCCCGGTGCTTTGTCTTACTGGGTGTGATCGTCACATTCTTTGCGGCCCTGCCCGTCGAAGCCAAAACCACGCGAATCAAGGACATCGTCGAAATCGAAGGCGTCCGCGATAACATGCTGGTCGGTTACGGTCTGGTTGTCGGCCTTAACGGGTCGGGCGATTCGCTCGGCAATTCTCCATTCACGCAACAAAGCTTGATTGCGATGCTGGAACGCCTCGGCGTCAATACGCGGGGCCAGAAGCTGAACACCGGCAACGTCGCCGCCGTTATGGTCACGGCTACCCTGCCCCCCTTTACCAATCAGGGTTCGCGGATTGATGTCACCGTATCGACATTAGGTGATGCGGACAGCCTGCAAGGCGGTACGCTTCTCGTTACACCTCTTTTGGGTGCGGATAGCGAAGTTTATGCCGTTGCACAGGGTTCCGTAAATATTGCCGGCTTTACTGCCCAAGGCGATGCCGGGTCGGTCACACAGAACGTCCCAACCACGGGTCGCGTTCCAAGCGGTGCCATCGTTGAACGCGAACTGGATTTCCAGCTGGCCGATTACACCGAAATCCGTTTTGCCCTGCGCAATCCTGATTTCACAACGGCGCGCCGGATTGCAAAAGCCATTAACGGCTTTATGTCCTCCCCCGTTGCGATTGCTGAAAATTCATCCAGCGTCAAACTGCAAAAGCCAGCGTCTTATGCCGGAACGATCGTGGACATGATTACCGACATTGAACAATTGCCGGTCCAGCCTGACCAGATTGCGCGTGTTGTAATTGATGAACGCTCCGGCGTCATCGTGATGGGATCAGAAGTGCGGATCAGCACCGTGGCGATTGCGCAGGGCAACCTGACCATCAAAATCACTGAAACACCGCAAGTATCACAACCCAACCCGTTTGCCGAGCAGGGCCAGACCGTTGTCGTCCCGCGCACCGATATCGAAGTCAACACCGCAGCCGAGGCCAAGCTTGGCGTTTTGGATAGCGGCGTGACCCTTCAGGATCTGGTGACAGGTTTGAACAAACTGGGTGTGGCCCCGCGCGACATGATCACCATTCTTCAGGCGATCAAGGCTGCCGGTGCGCTGCAAGCTGAAATCGAAACGCTGTAAGGAGGGATGAGCCATGAGTGATTTTGCAATCTCCGATAACAGCGCCGCCCTTCTTCAGGCTCAACAGGGAAAATTGTCAGCAACGACAACCGGCCTGAAACATATTGCCGCCCCCGGTTCAACGCTTGATCCGAAAACCCTGCGCAAAATCGACGAAGCCGCACAGGATTTTGAAGCTGTGTTCCTCAGCGAAATGATCAAGCCGATGTTTGAAGGCATCGAAGTTGATGAAAATTTCGGCGGCGGGCGCGGTGAAGAAGTGTTCAGCGATCTGCTGGTTCAAGAATACGGGAAAAGCATGTCCCAGGCCGGTGGCATAGGAATTGCATCATTTGTTCGTGAAGAGCTGATCAGACAGCAAGAGGGAAGCATAAAATGACCACATATCATAAAGACAACGCGATCAACACCACTGTAAAGCCAGCCCTGTCCGCAGACCCGAAACGGGCGATGCAGGACATGATGGAAACGATTGACGCCCTGCGTAATGTCTATGTCGCCGAAACCACGGCCCTGCAAACGGCAGATACCGCGGCCTTCTTTTCCCTGCAAGATCAGAAAATCGAAGCCGCCCAGAATTATCACAGCGGGATCAGCGAATTTTTGTCCCGCAAGGATGAAATCATGACCGTTCATCCCGATCTGAAAAGCCTGATCCGCCGTAAGCAGGAAGAATTTTCGGAAATCGCCCGCGAAAACCTCGACGCGCTGGACCGGATGCGCCGCACCGTGGACCGGATGGGCAACCGCATTATGAAAGCCGCCCGCGATACGGCCGCCCGTGAAGGCGTGACCTATGGCAATAGCGGCAGCATGAACAGCTACCGCAACAAGCCCGTCACGATGGGGTTAAACGAATCCGCCTAATCGCCCTGCCCGGTTGAAGCATTTCAGGAGACGCCACGATGTCCGATATCAACGCCCTTTATACCCAGCAAGCCCGCAGCGCGGCGAACTCTGCCATTTCCGGCAAGCCTGATCAGGCGGCGGCGGGAACGGGTGTAAATTTCTTTGATATGATTTTTGCCAATCTGGCGGTTGAACAAACGACGCCAATCACGGCCCCCACGACACAGGAAAGCACAGCCAATCCGGCCAATGATCTGATGGCGGTTATTGCCTCGGCCATTCCGCTGGACGGCGAAACCGAACTGGATATGGAGATTCTGCCCGAAGGTGATCTTCAGGGTCAGGGCCTGACCAATATCACACTCGACAGTGCCGGGATGAAAAAGCTTCAGGCGACGCTGGATACATTGCTGGAAGGCATTCCTGCGGATCAACGCCCTGTCGCCTTGAATATTTCCGGCGACCAGTTGAAAGCCGCCCTGAAAAAGCTGGGCATCAGCGCTGAGGATATTGAAGCAAACAGCCAAAGCCTGATCGCCACGGGCCTCAGCCCCGAAGATTTGACCAAGCTGATGCAGATGATCAGCCAAGGCCCGGATGAAGCGGCCTTGAATGAAAGCGCCGATATTCAGGCCATGCTGATTGGGACCATTAAACTGGTTCCTGACGGTGAAACCACCCAGACTATTTTCCTGCCCAAAACAATTATGTTCAGCAAAAACGGCGAAGCCAAACCCGCCGACACGGCTGAGGAAATCAGCGCGTCCCTGACCGCGTTAAGCGGTAATGCATCCACTGATGCCGGAACAGAAATCTCCGCTGAAGGCACCAAAACCATCCGCGAAGCGCGTTTTGACGACATTCTGAAAATGCTGGAACTGTCGCAGGGCAAGGCATCCGAAGCCCGCGGCGGTGCTGCGCTTGGTGCCCATGGTGCGGCTGGTACAGACGCCACCCCTGCTGCTGACACAACCGGCAAACCCGGCCCATCGAACAGCACCGTGGCGGCAAATATTGCCGGGCTGTTTGGGTCCTTTGTGAACAATAATGCCGCTGGTGACGTTTTCCCCGAAGGTCTGGACTGGTCACAGAATAATGCCGCGATCAGCAATTCCCAAGTTTCAGGCCCGGCCCAACTGACCAGCCTGGTGACCCATGCGCGCGATGCCACACAGCCCCACCCGGCCTCACAATTTGTCGCGGCAACGCTGGCAAAAGGCGCGAAAGACGGCGAAACCAAGAACATGACACTGCGTATGGACCCACCCGACCTCGGCAAGATCGAGATTCATATGCAGTTCACCAAGAACAAAGAGATCAAAACCCACATGGTTTTTGAAAAACCGGAAACGATGCTGATGATGCAGCGCGATTCACAAATGTTGGAACGATCCTTGCAAGAGAGTGGATTAGACGGAAACGCCCTGAGTTTTGAACTGGCCAGTCAGGATCACGATTTCGAAAACAGCCGCGGCCAGAACGGCAATGAATATGGCAAGAACAGCAAAGACGCCGCAGACGACATGGAATTGATTGAAACAACAATGAACTGGACCGTCGATCAGAATACAGGTCTTCAACACTACAACATTCTGGCGTAACGGCAGGGAGATAGAAAATGGTATCGGATTTAACAGTCACAGGCACAGTCAGCAACGCGCAGAAAACCGAGAGCAGCGCGATCAAACTGGCCGACGATTTTACCCAGTTCCTGACGCTGCTGACCACGCAGTTGCAGAACCAGGATCCCCTGTCCCCGATGGACTCCACCGAATTTACCAACCAGCTGGTTCAGTTCAGCCAGGTTGAGCAATCGATCAACACCAACAAGAAACTGGACGATCTGTTGTCCCTGCAACTGGGCAGCATTTCCAGCGTTGCGTTGGGTTATGTCGGCATGGATATCAGCTATGTCAGCGGCGAGATGAATTATAACGGCACCAAACCTGTCGATATCAATTTCGTCCTGACCGATAACGCCAACGTGTCCAAGATTAATATTTACAACGAAGCCGGCGATGTCGTCCGCACCATTGATGCACCAAAAACCGCCGGGGCCCACACCGTGGCCTGGGATGGCAAGGATAATAACGGCAACCAGATGGCTGCCGGGACTTACAGCCTGAAACTGGACGCGCTGGACAAGGATAACAAGGCGTTGAAAGTCAGCACCGTTGTTTCGGGCAATGTTCGCGGGATCGAATCCCAGAACGGCGTTATTTACCTGCTGGTCGGTGATCGTGCCGTCAGCCTTGGTTCAGTCATTCAGGCCAAAAACCCAACCCCAGATGCGGTTGCGGAAACCCCGGCCCCGGGTACTGAAACCCCGCCAGAGGAAGAGGAGGAAGCCGCGTGACAAAGACTTCTTTCCCGACATGAGAACAAAGACAACAGCACAAGAAATACAAAGTAACAGGATTATAGGAGATACATTATGAGCTTATTCGGATCCCTCTTTACCGGCGTTTCAGGTCTCGGCGCACAATCCCAAGCCACAGCGATGGTTGCCAACAACATCGCCAACGTTAACACGATCGGTTTTAAACGCTCCGAAGCGTCATTCTACAGCCTCGTGACATCGCAAGGCCGGTCCAGCAAATACTCACCCGGTACGGTTGCCGTTAACCGCGTGCAACAGGTCAACCAGCAAGGCCCGATCCAGCAAACCGGATCGACAACCGATGCTGCCATTTCCGGCAACGGTATGTTCGCCGTCAAACGCGATACCGGCGCAGGTCAGGAATTCCTGTACACCCGCAGTGGCTCGTTCAGTGAAGACTCCCAAGGTCTTTTGCGCAATACAGCCGGTTTTGTTCTGTATGGCTGGCCGCTGGACGCGAATGGCGCATTGCCATCCAACCAGGGCGATCTGACCTCACTGGTTCCGGCAGATGTTGCCTTCCTTGGCGGTCTGACCCGTCCGACCAGCACGGCAAATCTGTCTTTGAACCTGAACGCCAGCGAACCCGATACAGCCCTTGGCGCAATCGGCACCTCCCCGGCTGACTTCTCCCGTGGCCTGACTGTTTATGACAGCCTTGGGACAGCCCAGGTTCTGACCTTTGAATACACCAAAACCTATGGCCCGCAAGGGACATCGGCCGGGAGCGTCGGCAAGCTGACAGCAACCAAAAACCTTGTCACCGATCTGGGCATGACCCCGGGCGACAGCTTCTCCATCGCTGTGGATGGTGGCCCCGCCACAACATTCACCGTATCTGCCACATCAACAGTCAACGACATTCTGACAGCAGTGAACGCTGTTCCGGGTGCGCAGGCTTTCCTTGGAAATAATGGTGAACTGGTTTTCCAGCGCACTGAATTCGAGGGTGGCGCAGCCCAATCCATCAGCCTGACCAATGGTGTGCCTGGAATGTTGACGGCGATTGGTATGACGGCCGGAACATTTGCCTCAAGCAATCTGGCCTCCGCCCCTGCGACCGTCACAGCAACCGGGACGCGGACTGGCCTGACGGCTGCCGATACACTCGATACGTTGGGCTTTGGTGATGGCGAAACCATTACGTTAAGCGTTGATGGCGGTGCGCCAACGACCTATACCGTTCCAACCCCTGCCTCAGGCGGGACAGTCAACGACCTGCTGACAACGCTGAACGCTATTGCCGGTGTTACAGCGACCATTGACGGTGCCGGACGTTTGCAGGTGGCTCACAGCAACTCCCCAACTGCGACACTGACCTTTGGCGGTACAGCTGATTTGACAGCGCGTCTGGGTCTGGCTGCTGCACCATACTCGGCAACTTCTGCCGGTTATGGCAACGGTCTGGCATCCGACAACCCGCCTTTCAGCTCCGGCTCTTACCCAGCCATGCAAAGATTGCCTGGTGATGCCGGCTACAACAACCGCGGCTGGTGGAATGTTCGCATTGTCCACCCCAACGGAACCACGCTTTCCAACGGTTTGCTGAACTTTAACGGCGATGGCACGGTTAATGCATTACCCGATAGTGCAGGCAAGATTGACATCAACCTGTCCCAGATTGACTGGGGTAACGGCTCCAACGCCCAGAACATTGATGTCGATGTTGAACGCTTCAGCAACTTTGCTGGGAACTACAACGTTATTTACTCCGAACAAAACGGCGCCGAACTGGGGCTGCGGACCGGGGTAGAGATTACAAGGGACGGATTTGTTGTGGCACGGTTCTCGAACGGTGCATCGGCAAACCTTTATAAAATTCCGCTAGTAACGTTCGCCAATATGAACGGCCTGACCGAAGTATCCGGGACGGCATACAGCGAAAACGATTTGTCAGGTGAAGAGAATCTTCGCGAAGCCGGACAAGGTGGGGCGGGCTTCCTGGAAGCATCAACCATCGAGTCCTCGAACGTGGATTTGGCCGATGAGTTCGCCAAGCTGATTGTCAGCCAGCGCGCTTACTCTGCCAATACCAAGGTCATTACCACGGTCGATCAAATGACCGAAGAACTCTTAAGACTGCGTTAAGCAACCTTTAAACCGACAAGCTAAATAGAAGAAGACGGAAGGAATTATAAAATGTCTAATGATGTTGTACTCTCCGCAGCCTTGCGCACGAACCTGCTCTCGCTGCAGAACACACAAAGTCTGGTTGATATCACCCAGAACCGTCTGGCGACGGGTAAGAAAATCAACTCCGCGCTTGATGGCCCACAGGCATTCTTTGCCTCGAAAGCCCTCACCAACCGCGCCAGCGATCTGGGCCGCCTGCTGGACAGCATCGGTCAGTCGATCCAGGTGATCAAGGCCGCCGATAACGGCGTCACCGCCTTGACCACAATGGTCGAACAAGCCGACGCCCTAGTCACCAGCGCCCGTGAAACGGTTGCCAATGCACAGGCAGAAGCAAAAGTGACCGGCACGAAAGATCTTCGTAATATCGACGATCTGGCCGGGATGGTTGGTTGGCCAGCCGGTGGAGCCTTGAGCTTCACCCTGACCACAAAAGAAGGCTTGCCGCGCAACACCGCCGAATTCGGTGGGACCCCTGCCGCCACAACCCCGATTACAATTCCTGCCGGGACCTCAACCCAAGAGCTTCTGGCCAAGCTGAACAGCATTGTTGACGCTGATAATAATCACGTCATCAACGCATCGCTGGATGCCAAGGGCGGTTTGGAAATCAAAACCACCAATGGCGACAGCTTTAGCCTGAACTTTGTTTCCACCGCCGATACGGATATTCCGAACTTGGGCGTGGCGAACGCACTGGGTCTTGGCGATTTCGCCCAGATCGTAACAACAGGCGTTGCCGGTGGAAGCGATGTCCGCGTGACGGCAATGGCTGATACAGCCCTTCGCTCTGTTGGTCTGCACACTGGCACAACACCGCCAGTGATCGCCCAGCGTAGCGCGTTGCTGTCAGATGTCCGCAATGCCTCTGGTGTCGCCCTGTTCGCAGGACTGGAAAACGTCGGTGATGATTATACGATCTCCATCAACGGCAAGGCTGCACAAGCAATCAATATGACGGATGCCGCCGGCGCTTCGGTCAGCATTCAGAACTTTATTGACCAGATCAACAATAACGGCTCTTTGAATACAAAAATCAAAGCCGATTATAACGAACTCACTGGCGAGCTGTCGATTAAACCAATCGATGGCACGGTCAGCAGCATTACCACCGGTGTCACCGGTGCTGGTACTGGTGCAACCACAGCGAATTTCGGATTTGGCGCCACCAACATGACGGCGGCAACCGGTACGTCGATCACTGAAAACATCAACTTCGGTAAATCGGTTGCAACCCTTGCCAAACTGGAAGCTGACTATAACAAGCTGCGCGACCAGATTGATCTCTTGGTGAAAAACGGCGATACCGGATATCGCGGGACCAACCTGTTGTTCGGTGATGATCTGACAACCGTCTTTAACGAAGACCGCACCAGCACACTGACAACCGATGGCGTGACCTTCACGGCGGATGGTTTAGGTCTGGAAAAAGCCGACTTCTCCCGTATTGATACGGTTGAAGACAGCATTGTGGATGTTCGTGAAGCCTTGGAAAAAGTCCGTGGTTTCGGTGAATCCCTTGCCAACGACCTGTCCGTTATTCAGGCCCGTCAAACCTTTACCAAGGAAATCATTAATACCTTGACCGAAGGTTCGGCTTTGCTGGTCAACGCGGATCAGAACGAAGAAGGCGCAAAACTGCTGGCCTTGCAGACACGGCAACAGCTGGGCGTCACCGCCCTGTCCCTGGCGTCGCAGTCGCAACAGGCAATCCTGCGTCTGTTCGGTTAAGCGGACCCGGAAACGGTTTAAAAGAATTTCTGGTCTTACGGCGGGGGCTGAACACTAACCCCTCACCCCCGCGGGCAGAAAGCCCCAGTTCAGAACGGATGGTCGTAAGAATTCAGATAAAAAGGGCGCATCGATGTTTCGGTGCGCCCTTTAATTTTTATCCATCCTTATAATGTCATCCCCGCGCAGGTGGGACAATTGAGATGGATAAATGGATGATTCGGGTGATTGATGGGGCTCATTCGTCATGATTAGATTTTGTAATCAAAAAAATTTAAAAAAAGACGGAACTTTTTAAAAAATGACACTCCCCGCAAACCCGCCAAATTCCGCCAAAATTCAAAATTTTTTTATGTTATTTTTTATGAATATGAAAAGACTCAACAATTTCAATGACTTTCCCGCGATCTAATGTTAGTTTTTTTAAGCCTTTGTTAAGGACTTCTGGCATAAGCTAGATGAAGTACCGGGAGGATTCCGGTGCTCTACATAAACTAAGAGAACCTAGGAAAGGGATCTTAATCATGACATCCGATGTCGTACTCTCCGCAGCAATGCGTTCAAACCTGCTCTCACTGCAGTCCACATCCAACTCCATTGACGTTTCGCAAACCCGTCTGTCCACAGGGAAGAAAATCAACTCTGCCCTGGACGGCCCGCAAGCGTTCTTTGCTTCTAAAGCTCTGACCAACCGTGCCGCCGATTTGACCAAACTGCTCGACTCCGTCGGTCAGTCCATCCAGATCATTAAAGCAGCGGATAACGGCATTACCGCCCTGACCTCTCTCGTTGAACAAGCTGACTCTATCGCAACTCAGGCACAAGATGCTCTGGCTGCTGGTACAGCTGAAGCGAAAGCAGTTGGGGATAAAGATCTTCGTGGCATTAACGACCTTTCTACTGTTCCAGGCCTCAGCGCAGCAACCACGCTGACTTTGGCTGTTACGAAGGAAGACGGTACAGCTCAGCAAATCGCTGCTTACGGCGCTGCTGGTGCAGCAAATGTCACGATTACTATTGCTGCCAATATGTCTACCGACCAATTGCTTGCTTCAATTAATGATATCCGTGTCAATACTGGTGCTGCAGGTGCTAACGCCATTGGCGATCAAGCATTCCAAGCATCCTTAAATGACAAGGGTCAACTTGAAATCAAAAGCCTGAATGGCGGTAACTATTCACTGTCATTTGGTGGTGGAGCAAGCGATGCCGCTGATCTGGCTGGAGCGAATGCCCTTGGCTTCGGTAAACAAGCTCTGATTACCGGCAACGCCACTGACGCTACAACAACAACAGTTGGCTTTACTGCTTCTGCTGATGTTGCATTGACATCCTATGCCTTGACTAAAAATACGGATGGTGATGTCGCTGATCGTAGCACCCTGCTGAGCGCCGTAAGAAACGGTGATGCTTCAGGTAATCCATTACTGTTCAACGAACTTGATGATGCTGCCGATTTGTACTCCATCGCCGTTAATGGTGGGGCACGCCAAACGATTGGTTTGAACAACCAAACAATCCAAGGCTTTATCGACTCAATTAACAATAACACCACATTAAACAGCAAAATCGAAGCTTCGTTTGATGATGCAACTGGCCAACTATCTATCAAGGCCATTGCAGCTGATGTTAGAGGTATTGAGATCGGTGTCGTCGGTGAATCAGCAACAACAGCAAACTTTGGTTTTGGTACTTCTGCCATGGTTAGCGCTGGTACTGCAGCCACCTATGAAAACATTCAATTAGGTGCTGGTGCAGGACAACTTGCGAAACTTGAGCAAGACTTCAATAAAATCCGCGACCAAATGACTGCTCTGGTTGAAAATGGTGATACAGCCTATCGTGGCACCAACCTGCTGAACGGCGACAATCTGTTGACGGCCTTCAACGAAGACCGTACCAGCACGATTGAAACCAAAGGTGTTAAGTTTACAGCTGATGGTCTGGGCCTTGAAAAAGCTAACTTCGCCCGTGCCGACACAGTAACAGATGCACTGAATCAAGTTCGTGACGCCTTGGCATCGGTCCGTGAATTCGGTTCGACCCTGGCAAACGATCTGTCTGTTATCCAAACCCGCCAAACCTTCATTAACAACACTGTTAATACGCTGAAAGAAGGTTCGGACAAGCTGGTAAACGCCGATCAGAACGAAGAAGGCGCGAAACTGCTGGCTCTGCAAACCCGTCAGTCTCTGGGTGTTACAGCCCTGTCACTGGCTTCCCAGTCCCAACAGTCGATCCTGCGTCTGTTCTAATCGAACCAGACTTAAGGAATTTAAATCCAATACCAAGCCCGGCGGAAGAATCCGCCGGGCTTTTCTTTGCCCCCTCGATCCGTCATCCCCGCCTTGAGCGGGGATCCAGAATCACAGGCGCGATAGGGGAAAATTTATAAAGAAAAAGAATGGGGTTGTTTGAAGGGGGCGATTGCCCCCTTCACCCCCCTTTACTCTTGTTTTGAAAAAACTTTTACCATGGTGGTAACCCCACTGGATCCCCGCTCAAGGCGGGGATGACGGCATAAAGGGGGAATGGCGCTTTTTAACCATCTGATAATATGTTACCTTTAAGATAATAAGGTCTTATGGCAGCATTCCGCTGCACCTCTCAGGGAAGAAATCCATGGCTCTGATTATCGATTTAAAACCAGGCGAAAAAATTTTGGTGGGCGAAGCCGTCATCACCAATGACAGCCAGCGCACCCGCCTTCACATTGCGGGCAACGCCCCTATTCTGCGCGAAAAAGATGTCATGCGCGAAGAAGACGTCAACACGCCGAGCCAGAGCATCTATTTCCTGATCCAGTGTATGTATATCTCGTCCAAGCCGGATCAGTATTTTGAGAAATACTTTGCCAAGATCCGCGAAATTCAAACGGCGGCGCCGACAACATCCGTTTTCTTTGCCAGCATTAACGAAAAAATTCTTTCCGGCCAGTATTATCAGGCCATGAAGGAAACGCGCGAGTTGATGAAGTATGAACAAGAGTTGATTGACCATGCCCAGTGATTCCAAACAACCACCCGGCAACCCTTATGCCAGTGCCGCCGGTGCGTATTCGCAGAACGCCCGCAAAACCACGACCGACCCGCGCGAGATTGAAGCCCGCGCCCTGTTGAAGGCCGTGCAGAAAATGCAGGACATTCAAAGTCGGTGGGATAGTTATACGCTGGAAGAACTGGACGATGCCCTGCGCCATAACCGCCAGATCTGGTTGATGTTCGTCGATAACGCCACCACCGATCAGGATAATGCGCGGTCCAACAGCCTGCGTTCCAATATCGCCAATCTGGGGGCGTATGTTTTCAAACGCACGCTGGATATTATGGCCGAACCGAAAAAAGAAAAGCTGGATGTGTTGATCGATATCAACCGCGAAATTGCCGCGGGCTTGATGTCCTCCCCAAAACCAGCCGAGCCGGAGGGTGAGCCATCCCCACCCCAGCCGCTTTCAGGTGACAGGGAAGCCTGAATCAAAAAACCCCGGTCAATTACCGGGGTGCATCAAAAAAATGATGATTAAAAATTAAGCCGAGAAAGAAACGAGGCTGCCGGTTGATCCACCGGCAACAGCCGTTTGCAACGACGCCACTTGTTGTGCAAAGGCACCAAACGCAGCAGAAGACGCCTTTGGCGTTGAAGCCGCAGGGCTTTGGGCCGGGGCTTCCGCAGGTGCGGATTGTTGCTGATAGGCTGCTTGTTTCACTTCTTGTGGTGACGGTGCCGTTTTCGTGGAAACAGCATTCCCCGCGACTTGTGCTTCAAGCTGGCGACGCGCGGCCTCAAGGGCTGGCTCTGAAGGAATTTGGTGGACAACATCCCCCGTATCCGCATTGCGCAGGAGGATAACCGCCTTATCGTAATTCACATCAACCTTGATATATGGGCTGATATACGGGGCTTGGGCGACAACCTGGACCTTATCCGGGTTCACCGACATCGATTGCGCATTGCTTTGCTGTGCCGTATTGGAACGGAACAGAGGAGCATTCGCTAACGTCGAATTGACTGCCTCAAGCATTAAAATCCTAACCGTATTATCAATGTTTCTGCGTATTTCCCATCCACTCCCCCGAGTGCATAGATACAGACACATTACCCTACTATCAGATTAACCTATCCACAGGGGTAAGTCAAGTTTTTACAAGTATTCATTATAAAAGTTGAATATTCATCCGCCTCAACCATGAAATCCTTCGTGGTGCAACAAACAATTATTCACCAGTAACGATAGAGTAAAACAAAATGACTATGAAAAAAAATTAATTTTCCCAAGTATAGGCTAAATAATATTTAGAATAATAAATAATATCTTTTATTATTCCCAATCGAATACTTCATAAATGAATAATAAATTAAAGATAAGCCAAAGATCGCGCCGTATTATCGCAAATCTTTCATGGCAAATGGCTCTTCCGTCAATTTTCAGGACCATAGAAAACTATTCCATCAAATCCATGCGCAAAAGGTGTAGTTGCATGGAAAAGCGCTATAAAATTCAGTATACTTAATGTTGTGTGTCGCCGTTTGCGTGATGAGCATAACTCGGTTACTCTTGAGAGGTTACATCTTACCCGTTCTGGGGATCGATTCGCTCATCGCGGCTTTCAAGTCCTTGATACAACCGCTTGGATAACAGGGAATATTCGTGAATAGTTTTATAGACACGTTACGTCAGCTCGGCCCTGCCCGCCTCGCCATTATGGGCGGCGTGCTTGTGGGGCTTTTGCTGTTTTTTGTTTTTGTTTCGATGCGTGTCGCAACGCCGGAACTGAAACTTCTTTACAGTGATCTGTCGACCAGCGATTCCACAGCCATTGCCGGAAAACTTGAAGAAGCAGAAATTCGTTATCAGATTTCCAATGATGGCTCCAGTGTTCTGGTGCCTGAATCCGAAATCAGCCGTTCGCGCGTTTTACTGGCCCAATCCGGCCTGCCGAATGGCGGTTCACTCGGTTACGAATTATTCGATAAACAAGCCGGGTTCGGCACGACCAATTTTGTCCAGAACATCAATCAGGTCCGCGCCCTTGAAGGCGAATTATCACGGACCTTGAATGCATTCCAGGGGGTCCGCAGTTCGCGTGTTCACCTTGTCCTGCCGCAACGTGAATTATTCAGCCGCGATTCCCGCCCGTCCAGCGCCAGCGTCTTTATCGCCGCCAAACCGGGCGCACGGATTACCAGCGAACAAATTCTGGCGATCCAGCATCTGGTTGCATCCGCTGTTCCGGAATTAAAACCGGCTAATGTGTCGATCATTGATAATGACGGCAATCTGCTGGCGCGTGGCGGTGACGATCAGACCAGCCTACTGAGCATGAAGGCCGAAGAAATGCGCCGCAGCTATGAAATGCGCATGACACAGGCGGTTGAAGATCTGGTTGGACGTGTGGTTGGTTTTGGCCGAGTGCGCGCAACCGTCACGGCGGACCTGAACTTTGACCGCGTCAGCACCAGCGAAGAATTATTCGACCCCGAACAACAGGTTATTCGTTCCGCCCAGACGGTTGAAGAAAGCAGTCTGGAGCGCGAACCGGCGCCGCAGGATGTATCGGTGCAAAACAATCTGCCCGGTTTGGGTGGCGATATGCTGGCCGATGGCCCGCCAAGTGCGCAAAGCAACCGTACTGAAGAAACCACCAACTACGAAATCAGCAAAACCGTCCGCAGCATGACGAAAGAAGTCGGCGAGGTGCGCCGCTTATCCGTTGCAGTTCTGGTCGATGGTACCTATGTCACCGACGCAGAAGGCAATAAAACCTATCAACCGCGCAATGCCGAAGAAGTTGAGCGTATCACCGCCCTCGTCCGTTCCGCTGTTGGTTATGACGAAACGCGCGGCGATAAAATCGAAGTTGCGAATTTGCAGTTCGCCGATATTGACATTGATGGCGGCGCAAATGCGGCCAATCTGCTGTTCGGATTCGAACGCAGCGATTTACTGCGCGCGGCTGAAATCATTACTGTCGCCATCATGATTATTCTGGTCGTGCTGCTGGTTCTGCAGCCGATGGTTGGCCGTTTACTCTCAACCGAAGGCGTCGGTGAAGATGACGCGTTGCCGGGTGGTAACCGTTTTGATACCGACCTTTTGACTGGTGTTGCGCCGAACCCTGCCTTAACGGGTCCGTCGGGTGAATCGTTCCAACCGCCATCGCTGGATGAAGATGACAGCCTGATTGACATGAAACAGGTCGAAGGCAAGGTCAAGGCATCATCCGTCCGCAAGGTCGAAGATATCGTTTCAACCTACCCATCCGAAACCGTTGCTGTCCTGCGCAGCTGGATGAGTCAGGAGAGCTAGGAAAATATGCGTATTCGTGAAGACTACCGAACCCTCAGCGGATCCGAAAAAGCAGCCATCTTTATGCTGGCGCTGGGCGAAGATCATACCGCGAAAATCTTTGAACACATGGACGATGAAGAGATCATGGACATCTCGACAACCATGGCGGGGCTGGGGAAAATCAGCGCCAACGTGGTTGAACGCCTGTTCATTGATTTTGCCGAACAAATGAGTTCGACCAATAATCTGGTCGGGACGATGGATTCCACCGAACGCCTGCTGACCAAGGTTCTGGGCAAGGATAAAGTCAACCAGATCATGGAAGAAATCCGTGGCCCCGCCGGTCGGACCATGTGGGAAAAACTGGGGAACGTGAACGAGGAAATCCTCGCCAACTTCCTGCAAAAAGAATATCCGCAAACTGTTGCCGTGGTTTTATCCAAAATTCAACCGGACCATGCCGCCCGCGTTTTGGGGATGCTGCCTGAAAACTTTGCGCTTGAAGTCATCCACAGGATGCTGCGCATGGAAGCGGTCCAGAAAGAAGTGCTGGAAGACGTTGAACGTACGCTGCGCACCGAATTCATGGCCAACCTGTCCCGCACCCAACGCCGCGACAGTCACGAGCTTATGGCTGAAATTTTCAACAGCATGGAACGCTCCGCCGAAACCCGCTTTATGGACGAGCTGGGCCGCAGCGCACCGGAATCTGCAGAGAAAATCCGCAGCCTGATGTTCACCTTCGAAGATCTGGCCAAGCTGGACCCGGCGTCGATCCAGACGCTGATCCGTGCCGTGGACAAGGACAAACTGCCGACCGCCCTGAAAGGCGCAACGGAAACTCTGCGCGACCTGTTCTTCTCCAATATGTCGGAACGCGCGGCAAAAATTATGAAGGAAGACATGGGCGCAATGGGCCCTGTCCGCCTGAAAGATGTCGAAGAAGCGCAGCAATATATTGTTAGCGTGACAAAAGATCTGGAAAGCCGTGGCGAAATTGCCATTGCAACCGGGAATGAGGAAGACGAGCTGATTTACTGATGAGTTCAAAAGGCACCATGCCACCACGCGACATGAAAAAGTTTATGTTCGACGTTCACAATTTTGATGATCGTGAAGACGACGATGGGGAATCCATTGTCGAAGCCGCCCCCCCGCCTCCGCCGACCTTCAGTCAGGACGAACTCGAAGCCGCCCGGACGACCGCTTACGAACAGGGGAAACGCGATGGACTAGCCGAAGCTTTAAACAGTTTTGAAATGCAGATTGCCGATACGCTGGGCGTTATCCGCGACCATTTCAGCATCTTGTTCGATGCCGAAGACCGCCGCATCCGGACATTTGAAAAAGAAGCCGTCCAATTATCCTATTCTGTTTTTGCGAAAGCTTTTCCGGCCCTGAATGAAAAACATGGCATGGAAGAAGTGAAACAGACCGTATCCAGCATTCTGGAAACGGTGCGCGAGCAACCAGAACTGGTGATCGACGTCCCTGCTGCCTATGTTTCAACCATCCAGCACCATGTTGACGGGCTTTTACGGTTACAAGACGGCCCGCGCTGTACCATCCGCGCCAATGACGCCTTGCTCGCTGGACAATGTAAAATTGCCTGGGTTAATGGATCGGCCATCCGCAATCCTTCTGCCCTGGTCCAACAAATTCAAACCCAGATTGAGCATCTGCTTGCAGATCAAGCCAACCTGACCGATAATGATAATGCAGCCACGCTGCCACCGTCCGGTATGACAACAGCCGGAACAGAGAATGGAGAACCAGAATGACCGACGACACTCAAAAAAACGAAATGAATTACAATGAGATCGCCGAGGTTAAAACCGGTCAGGAAGAAAAGCCTGAATACGCTTATGGTGAAGCCATGGCCGGTGATGTAACCGCCATTTATGATATCCCTGTACAGATCTCCGCCGTTCTGGGCCGTTCCACCATGCAGGTCAGCCAGTTGTTGAAACTGGGCCGGGGCGCGGTTGTTGAGCTGGACCGCAAGGTCGGTGAAGCGATTGATATTTACGTTAATAACCGTCTGGTTGCGCGCGGCGAAGTCGTCGTTGTCGAAGACAAGCTGGGCGTGACGATGACGGAAATCGTCAAATCTGACCGCAATTAATCACTGATGGCTTTTAATCCGGGACAAAATAAACCCAACCCCGCCACAAGCGATCCAACGCAGGGTGGCCCGGATATTGTCATCCATATTGCGCCCCCTATTCGCCGTTATGATTACTCCACCCTGCTCGGTATTTTCTTTGCGCTGGCCCTGATTGCCGGGGCGATCAGCATGGGCGCTGGCAATGCCAGTTTCTTTGATATTCCATCTATTATGATTGTTGTTCTGGGGACGATTGCCGCGACCAGCATCGCCTATTCCGGTTCGGAAATGCGCCGCGCCTGGAAAGTCCTGCGCAACTCCACCTTTCACCGCAGCTGGGATTATTCGCGCATGGCACGCCAGCTTTTGGACCTTGCGACATTGGCGCGGAAAAAGGGAACTCTGGCGCTGGGTGGTCCGAACGCGGCAGAAATTTCCAAGGATAAATTATTGGCGCGTGGCGTTGAACTGGTCACCGATGGCTATACAGCCGAAGACATTGAACGCATTTTGAATCAGGAGATTGACGCGCTGATTGATCGTCACCGCCGTTCCGCCGGGATTGTTCGCCGCGCCGCTGAAATTGCGCCTGCCATGGGGTTGATTGGGACGTTGGTTGGTTTGGTTCAAATGTTGTCTGACCTGAAAAACCCGGATGCGATTGGCCCGGCCATGGCGTTGGCTTTGCTGACCACGTTTTACGGGGCTATTTTGGGTATGGTGATCCTGACTCCGCTGGCGGCAAAACTTGAACGGAACTCTAATAACGAAGCCGCGATCCGTAACCTGATTTTAATCGGCATGACCTCAATTGCCCGGCAGGAAAATCCGCGCCGCCTCGAAATCCTGCTCAACAGCGAATTGCCGCCGGATTCACGGATTCAATATTTCACTTAAAAACTATGAGATGGCCACAAAGCACGGTTGCTGCGAACCAGCGTCAGCAACAGGCGCGGCTGTTCCGGCACAACGATATGCGGCGCACGGTGGATTAAGGGCTTAACGGTTGCATCAATATTCTGCGTAGCAATCCGCCAAAAACTGCCCAGACTGAATTGATGAATGTCCGCACCCGGTGCGGCGACAAAATACCCTTCCTTTTGCGGGTCCGGCAAGGCATCCGCATGGGCGATATAATCCGTTGGCTTGCCAGCGTAGTTGCAGAGGATGTTTTCAAAATACGGGTCTGTAAATTCCCCATCGGCATGAAAACGCTCTGTTCCCGGTAAATCCATCTGACGATCAGCGCCCCAGGGTAAAACAGCGCGGCAGCGCACCCGGGAATGGCCCGGCTTGTGCAGATCTAGCAAGGCATCAACATCCTTGATGATAAAATCAAGCGCAGCCTGTTCGCTGGCAGAGGGCAGTTTGTTTTGCAAACTGATCAGCTCGTCATAATCGAGATTATGCACGACACCTTCAGGCTCCAGAATCTTGGCCACGCTGCGGGCCAGCGCATTAAAATCATGGGTTAGCCTGCGTGGATAAACATAGGCATTTACAACCGGGCCAAAGGACGGTGCCAATAATCCATCAAGGCTTTCCACCACCTGAATGTTCGGGGAATCTTTTGCAATGAAATCAGTATGTTCCATTTTTTGCCACGGCCTTTTGCGGTTGGGATGCGGCGAAATTAGCGCGTCTTGAAAAATATGTCCAATAAACCTATCTTTTGCCTTTGTTTTCAGACGATTAAGCCTATATTATGGAGCCTAGGGGAAAATCAAATATGCGTCTTATGATCGTCGGCCAGCTTGAAGGTTACATTAGTGCTGCGGGTAAAATTGCCCTGCAACGCGGAGCCAAAGTCATCCATTGCGAAGATATTGAACAGGCTTTAGGTGCCTTGCGCAACGGTAAGGGCGCCGATGTCGCCATGGTCGATATCAAACAGAACATTGGCCAGTTCGTCGAATCCTTACGCAATGAACGCATTGTCCTGCCCGTTGTGGCCTGTGGATTGGGAACCGATGCGCGCACCGCCGTGAAGGCTATTCAACAAGGTGCCAAGGAATATGTCCCCCTGCCCCCTGATGCCGAACTGATCGCCGCTGTTCTGGCTGCTATCACACAAGAATCCTCGATGATGATCGGCAATGATCCGGCGATGCAGGCTGTGATTAAAATGGCTGACCGTATCGCCCCATCTGAAGCCACCGTTCTGATTACCGGTGAATCGGGAACGGGCAAGGAAGTGATGTCGAACTACATCCATAAAAAATCAAAACGCAAGGACGGCCCGTTTATCGCCTTGAACTGCGCGGCCATTCCGGAATCATTGCTGGAATCTGAATTATTCGGCCATGAAAAGGGATCTTTTACCGGGGCCACCGCGCGCCGCCTTGGAAAATTTGAAGAAGCCAGCGGCGGCACATTGCTGCTGGACGAAGTATCGGAAATGCATCCGCAGCTTCAGGCAAAATTGCTGCGTGCCATTCAGGAACGCGAGATCACACGCATTGGGAATAATGATCCGGTCAAGGTTGATGTGCGTTTGATTGCGACATCCAACCGCAATCTGGAAGATTCCGTCAAAAAGGGCGAATTCCGCGAAGATCTTTATTTCCGTTTGAACGTCGTCAATATCCGCCTGCCCGCCTTGCGCGAACGCCCCGGTGATATTGTGCCGCTGGCTGAATTATTCGCCGCGAAATTTGCCGAACAGAACGGTTTTGAAAATAAGAAAATTGCCAAGGAAACGCAGGATTTGATGCGCGGCTATAACTGGCGCGGCAATATTCGTGAACTTGAAAACACCATGCATCGCGCCGTGTTGATGTCGATGGAAGATGAAATCGAAGCTGAATCCATTCAGCTTTCCGAAGGTGGCGGTTTGGGTGCCGGTTACGCCGCATCCCATGGCCGCGCCCCTGACCCATCCGGCGTTTCCAGCGCAGGAACACCATCCGCACCATTGACCACGGTTAAAAATCCCGGCGCTGTTGAGGCCATGATTGGCCGGACGATTGCCGATGTGGAACGTGAAATGATCGTCAACACGCTGGACCATTGCCTCGGCAACCGGACCCATGCTGCCAATATTCTCGGCATTTCCATCCGCACCTTGCGGAACAAGCTGAACGAATATAAGGATGCCGGTATTGATATTCCGGCGGCCAGTGGCGGTTAAAA
>CAACXI010000057.1_pt1 | contig 77951 bp, 75 predicted proteins | sample 2275891 | NCBI WGS metagenome assembly CAACXI01 (sample SAMEA5312484, study PRJEB27640) | indoor metagenome | biome: indoor environment; feature: controlled; material: polymer antistatic dissipative epoxy resin | place: Italy | collected 2014-05-27 | reverse complement strand
GGTACGATCATTGCCTGCACATTTGCCGCAACCTTTTTACCGGCGGCGATTTTTGCAACTTCGCGTAAATCTTCGATCCGTGCATTGGTGCATGAACCAATGAATACTTTATCAATGGTGACATCCTGCAAACGCATCCCGGCGGTCAGGCCCATGTAATCAAGGGCGCGTTCCATCGCGGCGCGTTTATTGGTGTCTTGTTCTTCCGCCGGGTTGGGAACCGTGGCGCTGATCGGCAGGACATCTTCGGGGCTGGTCCCCCAGGTGACGATTGGGGCAATATCGGCGGCGTTGAGAATGATTTCCTTATCGTATTGTGCGCCCGCGTCACTGGGCAGGGATGCCCAATAGGCAACGGCCCTGTCCCAATCCGCGCCCTGTGGCGCCATCGGGCGACCCTTCAGATATTTGAATGTGGTTTCATCAGGGGCGACAAGCCCGGCGCGTGCGCCGCCCTCAATCGACATATTGCACATTGTCATGCGGCCTTCCATCGACAGGGCACGAACGGCGTCACCCGCATATTCGATGACGTATCCGGTTCCACCCGCGGTGCCGATGGTGCCGATAATTTGCAGGATCATATCCTTTGCCGTCACGCCAACGGGCAGTTCCCCGTCAACGCGGATCAGCATGGTTTTGGCGGGCTTCATAATCAATGTCTGGGTCGCCAGAACGTGTTCGACTTCGGATGTGCCGATGCCAAAGGCCAGCGCACCAAATGCGCCATGCGTCGATGTATGGCTGTCGCCGCACACAATGGTCATGCCCGGCTGGGTAAAGCCCTGCTCGGGTCCGATGATATGAACGATGCCCTGACGCTTATCCGACATATCAAAAAGTTGGATTCCAAATTCGGCACAATTCTCGCTCAGCGTTTCAACTTGCAGGCGGCTTTCGGGATCGGCGATGCCCTGATCACGCCCGATGGTCGGGACGTTGTGATCGGCAACGGCCAGCGTGGCCGAAGGCTTATGAACTTTACGACCCGCCATGCGCAGCCCTTCAAAGGCCTGTGGCGAGGTGACTTCATGAACCAGATGGCGGTCGATATAGATCAGGCAGGTGCCGTCATCGCCCAAATGCACAACGTGATCATTCCAGATTTTTTCGTAAAGGGTACGCGCGTGCGTCATCGTGTCCGTCCTGTATAAATGATGTCCTAGAAAACTATCGGGCAGGGGGCAAAGCCGCAAGAATTAAGTGTTTTTCACTGCGTCATTTTCATCTTATGGCAAAGAAAAGGGCGCAGATTTCTCTGCGCCCGGATTCTGTTTAAAAAGCAGAAAGAGATTAGGCTTTCTTGGCTTCTTTCTTCGCTGCTTTCTTTTCTTTTTTAGCAGCGGAGCGGATTGCAGAAGCTTCTGCAGCGGCCGCCGCAGCTTCTTCCAGACCGTGTCCGGTTGTACGCTCGGCGATACGGGCCGATTTGCCCATCCGGTCGCGTAAATAGTACAGTTTCGCACGACGGACGGAGCCGCGGCGAACCAGTTCGATGCTTTCAATGCGCGGGCTGTGCAGCGGGAATACGCGCTCAACACCTTCGCCATAGGACATTTTACGAACGGTAAAGCTCGCATTCAGACCTGAACCGCCGCGTGCAATGACGACGCCTTCATAAGCCTGGACGCGCTCGCGATCGCCTTCGACGATTTTCAGATTGACGATCACTGTATCGCCAGATGAAAACGCCGGGATTGTTTTGCCTTCGGTCAGTTTGGCCAGTGTTTTGGCCTCAAACTTTTGCAGAATATTCATCGTACTTTCCTTTCGTAACCCTTATCAGAACCCGGATATCACCGTAGAACGGCGGCGGTTCATTTATCGTTAATTGGGGTATTGTTTAACATTGCCGCTTTTCTACAGGATGCGCCCCCGAATAACAAGCAAAAATAGCCTGAAAAACAGCCCGTTTCTGCCGATTTTAGGGGCAAAAGGCGGGCGGAGGAGGGAAGTTTGCGTTTCAGGCGACAGATATGTATATTATGACAATAATTTATGGAGAGCATGATGGCAATTTCAGTATCCAAAGGGTTTATGGCTGCAACAGCATTGGCCGTCGGTATCGGCAGCGTGGCCCTTTTAAATTCTGACGCCGACGATTCGCGCCAGGTGATCCAGGCGATGGATGACAGCTATAAAGCTTCATCATGCCACAATATTCAAAATACCAAGCAGATCAATCAATGTATGACTTATCTGGACGGGATGGCGGCCAGCGTTGTGACACAGGTGAATCGTTTGAGCGCAGTAAAGGCGGTGGGGGCCAGCACAGAAGATCGTGTGCTGCAAACTCTTTGGGTTTTGTATGCTTGTGATGTCGGCCCGGTCAATTCATTGTCGAAATTTTCCGAAAAGGTAGCGCCCTGTCTGGATGCTGCAGCCAAAATCGCAAAACATTTCAATATTGAACAGGCCGATACGTTCGGTAAAATTACTGAAAAACTGAAAGAGCAAATGCGCGATGCCGCGAAACAGGCACCGTTGCCGACCAAGGTTATGATTTAGTCTTTTTTCTTCAAAAGGTCTGGACGCCGTGCGGCGGTAATGGCTTTTGATTCAGCCAGTCGCCATTTGGCCACGGCACCATGATTACCCGACAATAAAACATCAGGAACCGATAAAATCCGTCCATCCTGTGTCGTCCAATCGGCAGGGCGGGTGTAATGCGGGTATTCCAGCAAACCGCCAGTGACGGACGAAAAGCTTTCTTCATCCGGTGTTTCGGCATTGCCCATGACACCGGGCAGAAGGCGGATACACGCATCCATCAGAATCATTGCCGCCGGTTCACCGCCGGATAAAACGTAATCACCAATGCTGATTTCTTCAAAGCCGTGGGCATCCAGAATGCGCTGGTCCACACCTTCATAACGGCCACACAACAGGGTCAGGTTTTCTTCGCGCGCAAGTTCCTGCACCAGTTCCTGATTTAGAACACGGCCACGCGGGCTGAGATAGATTTTGCGGCCCGGATGAGGAATGGACAGCAGCGCGTTTTCAATGATGTCCGGGCGCATGACCATGCCCGCACCGCCGCCATAGGGCGTATCATCGACGGTCTTATGTTTGTCGGACGCATAGTCACGGATATTAAACGTGGCAAAGGACCACCGTTTATTTTCAAGGGCGCGGCCACTTAAAGACTGGCCCAGCGAGCCGGGAAACATTTCAGGGAACAGGGTCAGCAGGTTGATGTGCCAGACCATTTAATCAACCAGCCCTTCGGGCATATCGATGGTGATGATGCCTGTGTCCAGATTGACGTCCGGGACAAAGGAATCAACAAACGGAATATAAAAAGACGGCTTGCCCGCGGGTTTGATTTCCAGCAGATCACTGGCCCCAAAATTTTCAACGGCAATAACTTCGCCCCATTCCGCGTCATCAACGCCGATGACGCGCATTCCGACCAGATCAGAATGATAAAAGCCATCGTCTTCATCAAGTTCAGGGAGCTGGCTGCGGTCGAGCCATAATTGCGTGCCGCGCAGTTTTTCGGCGACATCGCGGTCGGTGATTCCATCAACTTCGGCAATCCATGAACCGCCGGCCTGATGTTTCAATGTAAGGGTATGGGTTTTATCGCCGGTTTCAGAGGCGAAGAGGGGGCCATATTGCTCCAGCGTTTGCGGATCATCGCCATAGGTCCGAACCTTCACCAGACCACGCACACCGTGAACTGTTGAAATTTCACCGACGCAAATGCGGCCCTGTCTGGAAGCGGTCAATTGGTTCTCTTGTCTTCAATAAAAATCATCATCCCTGTCACCGCCCCCCGCTTCCCCGATAGGGGAAGGGAGGGGGTGAAGGAAGGAGTACCGGAAAAGCTTACGCTTGTTCTGGTGTTGGTTCAGCAGGTGTAGGATCCGCAGGTGTTTCATCCGGTGTTTCGGTTGGAACTTCCTGTGGCGCAGCTGCGGCAGCAGCGGCTTCCTGACGGGCTGCTTCCGCAGCTTCGGCAGCTTGTTCTGCTTTTTGTGCTTTTTCTTTATTGCGCTCTACAGTCTTGGACTTTGGAGCGGATTTCTTTGGCGATTCATTGTATTTCGGCATTTCGATGATGCCGGCTTTGCCGAGGAACAACGCAACGCGGTCAGAAGGCTGTGCGCCTTGGGACAGCCAGTATTTAATGCGTTCTTCGTTCAGCGTAACGCGCTGTGGGTTGTCATTGGACAACAGCGGGTTATAGGTGCCGATTTTTTCGATGAATTTACCATCGCGCGGGTTACGGCTGTCCGTAACAACGATGCGGTAGTAAGGCAGGTTGCGACGTCCGCCGCGAGCCATACGAAGTTTCAGTGCCATTGGGTAGTCTCCTTCTTCTTGTGTTAAAAACTTACTTCTTTTTCGTGTTTAGAAACGGGTTCGGCAGTTTTCCACCCAGCGAACCGCCGGAGAAATTTCCGCCTGCGAAAGGATTGGATCCCAGAACATCTTTTGGATCCATATTCCCCTTCATGCTTTCAGCCATCAGGGCCTGGTCTTTTTCACCCATTATGCCCTGCATCATCCCCATCATTTTGCCCATGCCCATTTTCTTCATGCGCTTCATGACGGTCTGCATATCCTGCAGTTGCTTATACAATTTATTGATGTCCTGAACCGTGGTTCCGGACCCGGCGGCAATGCGGCGTTTACGCGATGCATTCAGGATCGCCGGTTTGCTGCGTTCTTCCAAGGTCATGGACAGGATGATCGCTTCCTGTTTTTTGGTTGCGTCATCACCGATATTGGCCTTTTCAAGCTGTGATGCCATCTGGCCCAGACCGGGCAGCATTTTGACAAGGCTGCTGACGCCGCCCATTTTTTTCATCTGGTTCATCTGCGACAGCAGATCGTTGAAATCAAATTCGCCCTTCTGGAATTTCAGGGCCATTTTTTCCGCTTCGTCGCGGTCAATGGTTTCGGCGGCCTTTTCAACCAGGCTGACAACATCGCCCATGCCGAGGATACGGCCAGCAATACGGTCAGGGTGGAACGGCTCCAGCGCATCCCATTTTTCACCAACACCGATCAGCTTGATCGGCTTGCCGGTGACAGCCTTCATCGATAATGCAGCACCGCCACGCGCATCGCCGTCAACACGGGTCAGGACGATGCCGGTGACAGGAACGCGTTCATTGAAAATACGGGCGGTGTTCACCGCATCCTGCCCGGTCATCGCATCGGCGACCAGCAGGGTTTCAACCGGGTTCATTGCGCGTTGAATGGCTTCGACTTCGGCCATCATCTCTTCGTCGATGGTCAGGCGGCCAGCGGTGTCGAGGATGACGAGGTCAAACCCTTCTTTCCGCGCCATATCCATCGCACGATGCGCGATGTCCAATGGTTTTTGCCCGGCGATAATCGGCAGGGTCGCAACATTGGTTTGCGTGCCCAGCTGGGCCAATTGTTCCTGCGCGGCGGGGCGGTAAATATCCAGCGACGCCATCAAAACTTTTTTGCGTTGCTTATCGGTCAGCAGCTTTGCGATTTTTGCGGTGGTGGTGGTTTTACCCGAACCCTGCAAACCGACCATCAAATAGGCGGAAGGAGGGGCGGAGAAATTCAAATCCTGCGTATCGCCGCCCAGCATTTCAACCAGCGCGTCATGGACAATCTTGACGACTTGCTGACCCGGTGTGACGGATTTGATAACATCCTGACCGACGGCTTTCAGTTTGACGTTTTCAATGAATTCCTTGACGACGGGCAGGGACACGTCGGCTTCCAGCAACGCCACGCGGATTTCGCGCATGGCATCGGAAATGTCGTTTTCGCTCAAACCGCCCTTACCGCGCAGTTTGCCGAAAACCTTCCCTAATTTATCGCCTAACGAATCAAACATCAGTCCAAAGTCCAAAAGCAGTTTAGCCCCAGTGAGCGTAACTTCGCCGACTGGGGTGTACCCGAAAGCACTGCAAAACATCACAGTGGTTTGAGAATTTGGAGGGAAATTAGGGGTTTGGGCCGGGATTGTCAAGCATTTAGGGGGATTGCCAGCCGCATCCGGGATGCCTAATTTATAGATCATTCGATGGAGAACCGAAATGCCTCTTCAATTCCGCAAAATGCACGGCCTTGGTAACGATTTTGTCATTCTGGACAACAGGTTAGGTGATAGATCCTTTACCGCTGAGCAGATCCGCCAGATCTGTGACCGCCGCTTTGGTGTGGGGTGCGACCAGCTAATGCTGCTGGAACCGAGCCGGACAAAGGGTGCGGATTGTTTTATGCGAATCTATAACCCCGATGCATCCGAATCCGGCGCTTGCGGGAACGGGACACGGTGCGTCGCGGATATGCTGATGAAAGAGGCGGGCAAGGGAACTTGCGTCATTGAAACTGTATCCGGGCTTTTGGCCTGTCGCGCCGTGGAAAACGCTATGGTTGAAGTCGATATGGGCGCACCGCGCCTGAACTGGAATGAAATCCCCCTGTCAGAGGAGCGCGATACGCTGCATCTGGGGATTGGCGATGGTGATACCTTGTCCGACCCGGTGGCTGTGGGCATGGGCAATCCGCATTGCGTGTTTTTCGTCCGCGATGTTGAAAAATTCCCGGTTGAATCGCTGGGTCCATCGGTGGAGCGGCACGCGTTGTTCCCGGAACGCACCAATGTTGAATTTGTCCAAATCATGTCCCCATCCAAAATCCGGATGCGGGTCTGGGAACGCGGGACCGGTGTAACGCAGGCTTGTGGTTCCGGCGCGTGCGCCACCATGGTTGCGGCGGCACGGCGCGGTTTAACGGGCCGCAAGGCCGAGATCGTTCTGGATGGCGGCAGCCTGTTTCTGGAATGGCGCGAAAACGATGACCACGTCCTGATGACCGGGCCTGTGGCGCACGTCTTTGACGGTTATTTCGCCGCCTGATTTTTCTGCACCATATAAACGAGCATGGCGATCATGCCGCAACTGCCGACAATCACCGTCATCGGTAGCGGGGTTTGCGCGTGCAGGCTGCTGAGCAATGTGGATGCCAGCGCCGCAAAGGCGAATTGCAGCGTTCCCGCCAGGGCAGAAGCAGACCCAGCGCGGCCCCCTTGATGCAACAACGCTGTTGCCATTGCATTCGGGGCGATGACGCCGATCAGGGCAAGGTAGCAGAAAAGCCCCATTGTTATCGGGATCAGGCCAAGGTGAAGCAGGCCACAGACGATCAACCATAACCCGACAACGGCCAGTGCAATCACCGAAACGCCCAGAATTTTTTCCGGTGAATAACGGCGAACCAGCCGGGCATTCACCTGCGACATGGCGATCAGCCCGAGCGCGTTCAGCCCGAAGATCCAGCCATAGGCTTGCGGCGACACCTGAAAGAAATTCATGAACATAAAGGGCGATCCGGTGATGTAGGTAAAAAGCCCGGCCAGGGCCAATCCGCCCGTCAGCGCATAACCCAGAAATGTCTTGTCGCAGAGCAAGGCCCAGTACACATGGAATGTGCGGCGTAATTTAACCTCCGGGTTCGCGTGGCGGGTTTCCGGGAGTAAAAAGATAGCGGCTAGCAGGCACAAAAATCCGGCCCCCGATAAAATCCAGAAAATTGCGTGCCAATTGAACCATGTCACAACATATCCCCCGGCCAGCGGCGCCAGAATGGGGGCCACACCCATGACCAGCATCAACAGCGAAAAGACCCGCGCAGAATCATTGTGATCGAATAAGTCGCGGACCATCGTGCGGGGAATAACCATCCCGGCGCTCATCCCAAGGGCCTGAATAAAACGCAGGGCAATCAGATGTTCGATATCATCGACAAAAACACAGGCCAGCGAGGCCAGAATGTAAACGATCAAGCCGCCATAAAGGGGCAATTTACGGCCAAAACGGTCGGTGATGCTGCCATAGAATAATTGTCCGATGGACAGGCCCAGCAAGAAGACCGACAACGATAATTCAACGGTGGAGGGCAGGGCTGTGAAATCCGCCGCAATCGCCGGAAAGGCGGGCAAATACATATCAATGGTCAAGGGGCCAAGCGCGGTTAAGGCGCCAAGGATCAGGACGAACAGCGTGAATTGGCGGGTTGTATGCATCTGTCGTTGTTCTTTTCAGTGTTACGCGGAAATCGCCGTAGCTATAGGTGATATTGTGCGCTACAGCAATGTGGAAAGAGCAAAGGTTATGAAAATATTGATTTATCAGGGAAACTGCCCTAAAACAGGTTCTGATGAGTACTGATCCTGAAATTCTCACCTTTGGTTGCCGCTTGAACACCTATGAATCTGAGGTGATGCGCGCCCACGCGAAAAACGCGGGGATTGATAATGCGATCATCGTCAATACTTGCGCCGTGACCAAGGAAGCGGAGCGTCAGGCCCGTCAAGCCATCCGCAAGGCCCGCAAGACCAACCCCGATGCGCGTATCATCGTCACCGGCTGCGCCGCCCAGATTAATCCGAAAAGCTTTGGCGATATGGCAGAGGTCGATCAGGTCATCGGCAATGATCTGAAACTGAAACCCGAAACATGGGGCTTGCCGCCCGAAGAAAAAATGCTGGTCAACGACATTATGTCGGTAAAGGAAACGGCATCGCATCTGGTTGACGGGTTTGAGGGGCATACACGCGCGTTTTTACAGGTGCAAAACGGTTGCGATCACCGCTGCACCTTTTGCATTATTCCCTATGGTCGCGGGAATTCACGCTCTGTCCCCATTGGTGTAATTACCGAACAAGTCCGCCATCTGGTTGAGGCCGGATATAAAGAAATTGTTTTTACGGGCGTCGATGTGACGTCTTATGGGCCTGATCTGCCGGGGCAGCCGACATTGGGGCAAATGATCCGCCGTGTGCTGGCGCTGGTTCCGGATTTACCGCGTGTGCGTTTGTCGTCACTGGACCCGGTCGAAATTGATGATGATCTGTGGCATCTGATTGAACATGAACCCCGTTTGATGCCGCATCTTCACCTCAGCCTGCAGGCTGGGGATGACATGATTTTAAAACGCATGAAACGCCGCCATCTGCGTCAGGACGTGATTGATGTGTGTAACCGTGCGCGGTCCCTGCGCCCGGACATTTCTTTCGGTGCTGATATTATCGCCGGTTTCCCGACTGAAACGGACGAGATGTTTGCAAATACAATGAAGATTGTGGAGGAGTGCGATTTATCCTTCCTGCACGTTTTCCCGTATTCGGAACGCGAAGGCACCCCGGCGGCAAAAATGCCGTCTGTCCCCTTACAAATCCGTAAAGACCGCGCGGCGGCCTTGCGCGCTCTGGGTGAAACCCAGATGCAAAAATTCATGCAAGCCCAGATTGGCCGCACAGCCGAAGCGATTATTGAGAAAAACGGCATTGGCCGGACGGAACATTTTGCCGAAGTGCGGCTGGATCGCGCTCTTGAAGCGGGTGCATTGGCGCATATCTCTATTCGTGGCATGGAAAACAATATGCTGGTTGGTGACGTTCTTGATGATGAAAGGATCGCGGTCAATGGTTGAAAATATTGAACCTAAAAAATTGATCCTGTTTGATCTGGTTTCTACAATTACCGATGCGGGGCCGCGCTATGCTGAGGCTTATGTCAGAATAGCAGAAGCCTATAATTTACCCATTCCTGAAAAAAACGATATTCTGGATGAATTGGGACAGCGCAATTTAAAAGATATTATCCGCATTCATTCGCCCGACCTGCCTGCCGAAAAAGTTCAGAATTTTATGAACGATTGTAATGGTGCCTGTGATTCCATGCTGTATGACGTTCATTGGATCGAAGTATTGTTCAAGGATGTCCGTGAAGCCTTACAGACATTAAACAGCAATGGGTATGCAATCGGCCTGTTCACGGGAACGCGGGAAGATGCGATGGTTGCACAACTGCGTTATCACAATATCGCCCAATATTTCGATGCCGATTTATTGCGGGCCAAGGATAATATCCGCGATGCGGCCAAGGATACGCAAACGCTGAAAAACGATCATATTGAATCGATTATCCAAACATTTGCTAAAAAAATGGATCAGGATGAATCTGTGACCCGCCGCAATACAATTGTTGTTGGTGACACATTATCTGATTACGAAGCGGCGAAAGCCAGCCGCACAGCGTTTGTCGGGTTTGCGGAAACAGAAGACAAGGTGCAAAAATTTGTCAGCGGCGGAGTTCGCGCAATTTTTTCGGCTTATAAAGATGCTCCCGCCTTATTATCATCGTTGTTAAGTCCGGAAATGCCGGTCCCCCATAAAAATATTCGGTCAGGTCCGCAACAATGATTTTCTGGAAAAAAAATACATCCGTAAGTGAAGAGCAGGCCGAGCCTGTATCGGTAGCGCCATTGCCACCTGAGCCGGTGCTGCAAACGGGGGATCGTCCCGGTGAAACATGGGTTTCGCGTTTGGGGATGGGGCTTGGTAAGTCATCCGCTAAGCTGGGGCAGGATATTACCGACCTGTTTACCAAGAAAAAACTGGATCAGGATACGCTGGACGGTTTGGAAGACGCATTGATCATGGCGGATCTGGGGCCGGTAACAGCGGCGCGGATTGTCGAGCGTTTTTCCGCAGGGCGTTTTGGCAAGGATATTGGCGAAGACGAAGTGCGCGATGCGCTGGCCGGAATTGTCGCCGATATGTTGATCCCGGTTGCAAAACCGCTGGAGATTACAAAGCCGGAAAATGGCCCGTTTGTGCTGCTGGTCTGCGGTGTGAATGGGGCCGGAAAAACCACCACGATTGGCAAGCTGGCCAATCAATGGATGGGGCAGGGGCACAAGGTTATGATTGCCGCCGGGGATACGTTCCGTGCCGCTGCCGTGGAACAATTGCGGGTCTGGTCCGACCGGGCCGGGGCGACATTGATTGCCAAGGAAACTGGTGCCGATGCGGCTGCCGTTTCCTATGAAGCGTATCAGCAAGCCAAAGAATCCGGTGCCGATATTTTGATGATTGATACGGCAGGGCGTCTGCATAATAAAAAGAACCTGATGGCGGAGCTGGAAAAAGTCATTCGCGTTTTGAAAAAACACGATGAAACCATTCCCCATGCGACCTTGCTGGTGCTGGATGCGACAACGGGCCAGAACGCCCATGCACAGGTTGAAACCTTCCGTGAAATTACCAACGTGACCGGTTTAATTGTTACCAAGCTGGACGGATCGGCCAAGGGCGGCGTTGTCGTCGGGTTGGCGGATCGCTTTGGTTTGCCCATTCACGCGGTGGGCGTGGGCGAGGGGATTTTAGACCTGCAAGCCTTTGACGCCGCCGATTTCGCCCGTTCCCTGGTCGGCCAGCCTGTCCCGGATAACGCGTAAGCACTTGTAAAATTACCGGAAATCGGGGATTATAAGGGATGTTCAAAGGTCCAAAAAATTTCCGTCCCCGTAAATTCAAAGATGCTCAGGAAGCGCTTGATGCGATCCGTGAGATCTATGATGCCAATGTCGCCTACTTGCGCGAAAGCTTTGCGCATTTCGCGTCGGGTCATGCGTCAGACCGCCGCATCAGCGTGTGTTACCCCTATGTCAAAATTACAGTTGATGTCGCCAACCGGGCGGATACGCGTTTATCCTATGGTTTTTGCCAACGTCCGGGAACGTATTACACCACCGTCACCCGCCCGGATATCTTTGATCATTATTTCAAAGAGCAAATGCGCCTGTTGCTGATTAACCATCATGAAGCCATTGAAATCGGTGTCAGTGATACACCAATTCCACTGCACTTTGCATTGGGTGAAGAATTCCATCTGGAACAGGATCTGAGCCAGGAACAAATGCAGATGCTGCCTTTGATCTTCGATCAACCCAATCTGGAATTGATGGATGATGAAATTGCCAATGGCACGTTGAATACGCCACCGGGTATGCCGTCACCACTGGCCTTGTTCAAGGCGCCGCGCGTTGACCTCAGCATTATGCGGTTGCGCCACTACACCGGGACCGGTGGAAAGCACTTTCAGAACTATGTCATTTATACCAATTACCAATTCTACATGGACCAGTTCGTGCGCATTTGCCGCGACATCATGGCCCCGACGGATGATCCGGAATTGCGCCGTGAACGGTCGCAATACACGGCCTTTGTCGAACCCGGAAACCGCGTCACCACGAATAAAAACCTGATTGATCAGGGCGAAGTTGATGAGCCGGGCCTGCCACTGACCCGGATGCCGCAAATGCCGGCCTTCCATCTGAAACGCGCCGATGGTAACGGAATTACGATGATTAATATCGGGGTTGGTCCGTCCAACGCCAAAACCATCACCGACCATGTTGCCGTCTTGCGTCCCCATGCATGGCTGATGCTGGGGCATTGCGCGGGTCTGCGCAATTCACAATCACTGGGTGATTATGTTCTGGCGCATGGTTATCTGCGTGAAGATAACGTTCTGTACCGCGATCTGCACCCTAGCATTCCTTTGCCGGCCTTGTCGGAAATTCAGATTGCGCTGGAACAGGCGGTGGCGAAAGTCACGGGCTTACAGGGTTATGATTTGAAGAAAATCATGCGCACTGGAACGGTCGCTACGGTCGATGACCGGAACTGGGAATTGCGTCCGACCATCCGCCAGAATTTGCGGCTTAGTCAGTCCCGTGCGATTGCGCTGGATATGGAATCGGGAACGATTGCTGCGAACGGGTTCCGTTTCCGCGTTCCTTATGGCACGTTGCTGTGTGTTTCGGATAAGCCATTGCATGGCCAGTTAAAGCTGCCCGGCATGGCGGATAAATTTTACCGCGACCGCGTGGACCAGCATTTGCAAATTGGTTTATTGACCATGGCAATGCTGCGCGATATTGGAACCGCGAAACTGCATAGCCGGAAACTACGCAGCTTTAACGAAGTCGCATTCCAGTAGATTTTCCAGCAACCGGTCAATATCGGTTTCATCATGGTATAATCCAAAACCGAAACGCAGCCGCGAGCCGCGATAATCGGTGATGACATGACGCTTCAATAAATCATCGTGAATGGTTTGGGCCATCGTGGTTTCAAAGGTCAGGAAATGCCCGCGCTGCGCATCCCTCACCGGGGTCAACAGGATGCCCGGATGGATTTTTAATCGCGCCAAAAAATAATCCTGCATGGCGATAATATGGGTGTGTATTTTAGGCACATCTAAATCTTCCCGATCCAGCATGGCCATCACCGCATTAAAACGGTAAAGCCCGGACGGATCAAATGTCGCACCCCAGAAACGGAACCCATCAGAGGCGTAATTGACGCCCGATTGGTTTTTTTCAAGCGATCCCATATCGGCAAACCACCCCGTATTGCGCGGTCGTGGCCCATAACCCGGCGGGCAATGCAGGAAACAGACTCCTTCGCCGGACATCGCATATTTATAACCACCCCCCAGATAGAATGCGCGGGTTTCAATACTGCGCAGATCCGTTGGCAGAGCCATAAAGCCATGATAGCCATCAATTACGATGAACGGTTTCGGGTCGTCCACCGCTGTGACAATTTTTTGCAGATCAGGAATGGCGTAGCCGGAATTAAAAAAGACCTGACTGAAAAAGATCAGGTCATAAGACGCATTTCGCGCGGCGGCAATAAAACGTTCCGTGAACGTATCATGGGGCAGGGCGGGGACACGATCCACCCGTGCCAGATCATCCTCCTCCAACCGCGCCAGTTGACGCGACAGGCTGTGAAATTCACTATCCGTGGTCAGGATTTTGGGTCGTCCCGGCAGACAGGACAGCAAGCGGTTGATCAGTTCATGGGTGTTTGGCGCAAAGGCAATGTCTTCCGGACACGACAAGTTCAAATGCCGCGCCACATGGCTGCGCGCTTCCGGGATGGTGCTTGAAAAAATCTTCTCCCATTTGCGATCGGCCAATTGGACGGAATCTTCCCAATAGGCTGTTTGCCCTTGTAAGCTGCAATCCGGCCACAGATGGTGGCTGTGCGCGGCGAAATGCAACAGGGCCGTGTCGGCCAGCGCCGTTTTAAAAAGATCTTTTCTCATGATGCTTTTGCGCCGTAGCGATAACTCATCTGTTCGCGCAGGCTTTCCGGCAAGGGTGGGCGGGCAGAGGCGGGGATCAGATAAGTTGAAAGCGCAAATAAATCCTTAAAAATCCGGTGCTGGTCCAGGGTCTGCATTAAATAGCTGTAACCGCTGGAGCCACCTGTTCCGGCGCTGAGGCCCATCATGCGTTGGACCATGAGGGCGTGGCGATAGCGCCAGCGCGATAGCAGCGCATCAATATCCATGATCAGCGATAACATCGTCGCCGGGCCCTGTAACATCGGTTCGGTGCGGTAGATGGTGATGAACAAGGCCGCCTGTAAGGCACGGTCGGAGAAACGCCAATGCGTATTTTCATTTTTGAAGATGCCATCAAATTTCAAGCGTCCGCGATTGATTCCGTCCAGTTCCTTTTGCTGCGCATCGGCGGGGATGGTGGCGCGGACAAAGGCTTCTTTTTCATCCAGCATTTTATGAACGGCTTCGCGGTACGAATCCCAAAATTTATAATTGTCCAGATCAACAAACGGTGTGCGGGCCAGCCATGCATCAATCTGGTCATGTAATGTGATTTGTTGTTCGGCCTGTTGAATTGTGGACTGACTATCCGGTGTATAGTCGCGGTCATAGGGGCAATGGTTAAACAACAAACGGTCATCGCGTTTGAGCCCCAGCCGTGTTTCAATCAACCGGAACTGCAGGCTTTGAAAACCAGATGCGGTGCGCAGGGAATCGCGGAAATCGATAAAATCCTGCGGTGTCATGGTTTCAAGAACATCAATCTGGCGTTCTAGAACTTTAAAAATCTCAACGATGCGGTTCAGCCGGGACACAATGGGCTGGATATCGCGGTCGTCAACAACGGGGCGGGTAAATCGCGCCTGAATGTCCGACAACTCAAACAGAATCTGTTTGAACCATAATTCATAGGTCTGGTGAAAAATAATGAACAGCATTTCATCATGCGCGAAATTATGCTCGCCCGCCGTTCCGCTCCACGGTTGCTGTGCATCCAGCAATTTGTCGAGCTGTAAATATTCGCCGTACCGGTCCCAGTGATCGTCGGTCATTTCATGATCCTTGTTGATTATCTGACGCCAAGTTTGCAACGGGACGGGGGCGAAGTCCATATTGCGCCGCAATGGGCGCATAAGAAAACGGCGCCCAATCGGAGCGCCGTTTATTTAAGCGATGAAGGAGAAATTAAACGCGGATATCAACCACGCTGCCACGGGATTGGGTCTGGCGTGTTTCGCTGGAATCATTATTCGCTTCGCGGGTTTCCTCACGACGGTTATTGCCGCGTGTTTCTGTGCTTTGCGCGCGCGCTGCGGATACATCGGCAGGGCGGGTTTCAGTATTGGTTTTTTCAGGGCTTTGGCGCGCCGTTGTGCGGACCGGGTCTTCACTGCGTTGCTGGAACGGATTGATTGTGGCGGACTGCGCCTGTCCTGCATACGGATTAACGGAAAGAGCCATTGTGTGAACCTTTAAATTAAAATTTTATCCGCGGCCAAAAACACCCCGGAACCCCACCTATATATAGCTTAAGCCGGGATAGTTAACAAAACCTTTCCGCAGGCCGATATAGGGACATATATAAAGAATAGAATACCTTTAAAATCTCACATGAATTTAACCTAATATAAACCAATTCAACGTAAATTTGGGGGAGAGAAAAGGCAAAGTGTTCAAATTTTGCTGTGTGTGAGATCAGGTAAGTCTTTATAATATAACGAAAAAAGACCTGGCTCAATGACTGCGGTGCGTTCGATAACATCGGGGGATGTTATGCGTATCAATATATGTTTGCTTGGGGTCAAACGACTATTATGGATCTGCGTTTATTAGAAAAATCACCGGATGTAACACCGATACTGGTTCGTCTTTATGACAATCATCGGCTGTACAGCCTTGCTAAGGATGAAACGCCGCTGGCGCGTGCCGAATTAACCGGTGCGGTTGTCGAGCTGCTGGAAAAGGACCTTGGCCCGCGTGAACGCGAATTAATCTCCGATGTTCTGATCAGCCTGATGCGTCAGGCCGAAACCGATCTGCGCCAGGCGCTGTCCGAACGTCTATCCCTGATTGAAACGGTGCCGTTGCGCGTTGCGCTTCATATCGCCAATGATGAAATTTCGGTTGCAACGCCAATGCTGAAATCCAGCGGCGTGCTGAGCGATCTCGATCTGCTTTATATTATAAAGGGCAAGGGCGCAGAATATTGGCGCGCAATTGCCGAACGCTCGCGCCTCAGTGACGGGGTGATGAATGTTTTGGTTGAAACCCGTGAAATGGGCACCGCCATGGCCTTGGCGCGGAACGATAAAATTCATCTGACCCGCAAAGCTGTTGATGTTCTGAGCCATCTGGCCGAAACATCAGAAGGCTTGGCAAAACCATTGCTGATGCGTAACGATTTGCCGGAAGGGGTGGCGCGCAACCTGTATCAATTCGTCGGTCAGGAACTGCGTCAGTATATCCGCGATTATTGCGGCGTTCAGGGTGCGGAGATTGATGCCGCCGTGGACGATGTCATTCTTGAATTTGTTGAAGGCAATAATAACAAGCTGTTTATGCCAACGTACCAGACGATGGAGGCCGTCGAATCGATGGCCAAAACCGGACGGTTGAACCTGCATTCTGTGATGGAAACATTACAGCGCGGACAATATGCATCGTTTATTGCGATGTTTGCGAAATATTCCGGACTCAGCGTACGTAATACCCATGATCTTCTGTCCGAAGTGAATGGGAAAACGCTGGCAGTTGCATGTAAAGCGTTGAACCTGACCAAGGGCGATCTGTCGCGCATCTACATGATGACGCAACGTTTGCGCAGCGAAGATCGGATTGTTGATCATAATGAATTGCTGAAAGCCCTGTCTGCTTATGACCGTGTGTCACAGGAACAGGCCCGAAAAGTTCTGGGGATCGCAGCACACTAGTTTACCGTGTATCTGTCATTAATAATGCGTGCCACCTGTCCGGGGCACGCATTATTTTTTCGTCTATTGATTTTTCTTACGCGGCTTTTTTATGGGCGCTCAATGCGGCAACGCCGGGCAGAACCTTGCCCTCCATCCATTCCAGAAAGGCACCGCCAGCAGTTGAGACATAGCTGAACTGGTCAACGACCCCTGCGTGTTCCAGCGCGGAAACGGTATCGCCACCACCCGCAACACTGACCAGACCGTTTTGCGCCGTAAATTCAGCCACGACTTTTGCGGCTTCGTTGGTTCCCTTATCAAATGGTTTGACTTCAAACACACCCAGCGGGCCATTCCACAATGCCGTTTTTGCGGTTTTCAATCTATCACGCAGCAAGTCGACCGATTGCGGGCCGATATCAACGGCTTCCTGATCGGCGGGCATATCCGCGGTTTCAACCACGCTATGCGGCGCGTTCTCGCCAAATTCTTTCAGGATTACGCGGTCGGATGGCAGAACGATTTCACAACCGCTCTCCTTGGCCACACCCATGATCTTGCGGGCTTCTTCGGCCATGTCGCGTTCACAAAGGGATTTGCCGACTTCTACGCCCTGCGCATACAGGAATGTATTGGCCATGCCGCCGCCCAGGAACAAGACGTCACATTTGCGAACCAGATTTTCCAGGACGCTGAGTTTCGATGAGATCTTTGCACCGCCAACAATGGCCACAACAGGGCGTTGCGGATTTTCGAGCGCGGCGTTCAAAGCGTTCAATTCAGCTTCCATCAAAAGCCCCGCAACCGTTGGCATCACATGGGCCAGACCTTCGGTTGAGGCATGGGCGCGGTGCGCAGAAGAAAACGCATCATTGACGTAAATATCACCCAGTTCCGACAGGGACTGAACAAAAACCGGATCATTCTTTTCTTCGCCATCATGAAAGCGGACATTTTCCAGCAAGCCAATTTCGCCGTCTTTCAATGCGCCGGCCAATGTGACTGCAGGTGTGCCAATGCAATCATCAGCGAATTGCACGTTATGTCCCCATTGCTTTTCCAAAACTGGAACAAGGAAGGCGAGTGAAAATTCTGCATCCGGGCCACCCTTTGGACGGCCAAAATGCGACATGACGAGAATACGCGCCCCATTTGAAGACAGGTAATCAATCGTTTCTTTCAGGCGGTCGATACGGGTTGTATCCGTGACCTTACCGTCCTTGGCCGGGACGTTCAGATCGGCGCGTAGCAGGACGATTTTACCTTTGACGTTAATGTCGCGAATGGTTTGGAAGGTCATGGTCTTTTCCTCTTTTGTTTGGTCAGTTTACTTCAATGTTTTGGCGTTTTCGACGGCTTCGATCAGGCGAGATCGCACCGCAGGATCAAGGGCGGAATGCCCTCCATCCGGAACGATCACATAATCTGCTTCCGGCCAAAGCTGGTGCAGGCGATGCGCGGTCTGGATCGGGCAGATCACATCATAACGTCCATGGACGATGGTGGCGGGAATGGACCGGATGCGGTCGATATGATTGAACAGGCTTTGATCGACAGAGATCAAATTGTTGCGGAAATAATGGGCCTCCATCCGGGCGAGCGCCAAAGCGTGGCTTTTCTGTTCCGCCGTGGTGATGGTTTCGTAATTGGGCAGCAAGGAAGAACACGCCCCCTCATACAAGGCCCAGCGTATCGCGGCTTCGGTCTGTTGTTCCGGGGTGCCTTCGGTCAGAAGGGCGTAATATCCTTCCAGCAAATCATAATGCTGGTCTTCGGGAAGCAGGCTGGAAAATTGTTCCCATGCTTCGGGAAACAGGCTGCGCATTCCGTATAAGAACCAGTCAACTTCACCCTGTTCCAGCATAAAGATCCCGCGCAGGACCATGCTGATACATCGTTCCGGATGGGCTTCGGCGTAGGCGATGCCAAGCGTGCTGCCCCATGATCCGCCAAAAACGTGCCAGCGGTCAATGTTCAGATGCTGACGTAATGTTTCAATGTCCTGTACCAACAGGGGCAGTGTATTGTTTTCGATACAGCCCATCGGTGTTGAACGTCCCGCGCCGCGCTGGTCAAAAATAATGATGCGGTAATGATCGGGATCAAAAAACTGGCGGTGTGTTGGTGTCGCACCCGCGCCGGGGCCGCCATGCAATAAAACGATGGGTGTGCCATCGGGATTGCCGCTTTGTTCCCAGTACAGTGTGTGAATATCATCAACGGATAAAAAGCCGCTGGAATAGGGGGAGATGGGCGGAAACAAATCCAATAGCGGCGACCGCCGGTCTTGGGCGGCGGTGCGGTGGATCGGTTTATTTGGTGCTGCTGTTTTGTCCATTTTTTTCCTGCTGCAACAATACAGGATGTTCCAGTTCGATGTAAGGGCCGTTATAGCTGCGAATCCAGCCCCGGACGCGTAATTTCTGGCCCTGTAACCGGAAAACGTCAATGTTCTGGCGGGCCATAATCTGGCGTGTGGCGGACGGGATGCCGACTGTAAAATCAGTTTTCCAGTCGGACCCGAAATTCAGGTAAGTGACGTTATTGATTGTGGCAACAGTCCTGACCGTGCCTTCGACCACAATAAAGCGGTCAAGGTTTTCGAAATTTTCATCGGCCTGGCGCAGGCGGTAGGGGCTGTCATCCGCCCATAGGCCGCGCTTTGCGATACGCGCTTCGGTTTCCAGCGCATACATCTGGTCGGCCAGTTCGGGATTGGCCGGGGTGGGGCGGACCCGCGCCAGACCATTGGCAATCAACGCGCCCTGAACCCAGACATTGCCATCCTTGCGCACGATTTGCGCCAGATCATGGCCCAGACGGTTGGTGCGCCCCTTATCCGCTTGTCCGGTTTTGGTCGCGGTTTGGTATATAACCAGATCATGGCTGGATGGTTTTTCAAAAAGTTTTTCCAGAAAATCGCGTGCCGCGACCGCGTAATCCCCCGCATCATCCCCGTTTTCGACTGGGATTTCGATGCCGACCAGTTCGATGATGTTGTTCTCTGTGGTTTGCAGTCTTAACTGGTCGATGACCCGCGCATAGCGCCGGGGCGGGGCTTGGCGCAAGGGATCGGTTGCCGTTCCATCAATGGCCAGAACGGGCAGGATGATTGCGGCTGGCGCGTTTTCCACGTCCTGCGCAAAGACCGGCGCAAGGGGGATGGAAAGCGCCATAAAAAACATTACTATCATAGGCTTCATACAATGGAGATTGACCCTTATGACCCCGCTTTTCAAGCCTGTTCTTACCGTTTCCGCGCTGGCCCTGTTATCCGCTTTTAGCCTGTGGGGGTGCAGCACCAACCCGGCAACCGGACAAAGCCAGTTTGCCGCCCTGATGTCACCGCAACAGGAAGCCAGTGTCGGCGCACAGGAACACACCAAAATCATGCAGCAATATGGCGGCGTGGTGAAGGATAAGGCGATCACCGATTATGTCAGCCGTGTGGGGCAACGTGTTGCCGCCAATACCGAACGGTCGGATGTCGAGTATAAGTTTTTTGTGCTGGATACCCAGGTCGTGAACGCCTTTGCGCTGCCGGGTGGTTATGTTTATGTGACACGGGGTATTCTTGCACTGGCCAGCACCGAGGCCCAGCTGGCATCGGTGCTGGCGCACGAAATTGGCCATGTCACCGCCCGCCATTCGGCGGAGCGTTATTCGCATGGTGTTGTGACATCGCTGGGGGCGGCGATTTTATCGGCGGCGCTGGATAGCGGCACGGCCTCTCAGGCGGCTAATCTTGGCTCGCAACTTTATCTGACATCCTATTCCCGCAAGCAGGAAAGTCAGGCGGATGAGCTGGGGATTCGCTATCTGGATCAAAATGGTTATGACCCGCGCGCCATGGCCGATTTCCTGAATAATCTGGCCCGTTATACCGCGTTTGAAGCCCAGGAAGCCGGGCGCGATAATGTCAGCGCCGGTTATTTTTCCACCCACCCGCAAACCGAAGACCGTGCCGCACAAGCCTCGGCGATTGCCGCCAGCACAAGCGGGACATCAAAGGACACCAACCGCGATGCCTATCTGAAAACCATCAGCGGACTGACCTTTGGTGATAGTGCGGATCAGGGGTTTGTGCGCGGGCAAAGCTTCTGGCATCCGCAAATGAATTTCACCTTTGCCGTACCGGATGGATATGAGCTGGCGAACAGCCCGGCGCAGATTGTCGCAAAGGATAAGGCCAGTGGTGCGGTTGTGCTGTTTGACAGCGCGCCGAATACAGGGGGACAGAATGCCGCAACCTATCTGTCCCAAGTCTGGATGAAGGGCGAACCGGTCAGCAATGTTGAAACCATCGATATTAACGGCAAGCGCGCCGCAACCGGGGAATTCAAAGGGTTGATTAATAAGCAGCCAGTTACGGTGCGTCTGACCGCTATTGAATGGGCGCCGGGGACGTTCTTCCGCTTCCAGATGGCCATCCCGCAAGGGGCGTCTTCCGCCGTCATGGATGGATTGAAACGCACCACCTATAGCTTGCGCCCAATGACGTCAGCGGAAATGCAATCGGTAAAACCATACCGCTTGCAGATTGTCACAGCTCAAGCAGGGGATAGCGTAACATCCATCGCCCGAAATCAGCCTTATCCGAATTTACAGGAAGAACGCTTCCGTGCCCTGAACGGCATGAATGCGGGTGAGAATGTGACGCCCGGTACGCTGTATAAAAATATTGTGAAGTAAAAAAGAAAACGCCCCGGCTGTTAAGGCCGGGGCGTTCTTTCTAACAACGAGGAGCTGCCAGAAAACTGAATAGTTTTTTTAGAGCATTGCGAACACGTCATCCATATTGCTGACATTACGGCTGATTGATTCACGCAACTTGCTCATCGCGCGTTGTTCCAACTGACGAATACGTTCCTTGCTGACGCCCAGCTCTTTACCCAGATCTTCGAGGGTGACGTTTTGCTGGCCCAGATGGCGTTCGCGGATAATCACCTGCTCGCGGTCGCTCAATTCGCCCAAGGCTTGTTGTAACCAGCGGGAGCGTGTTTGCGCATCCTTCATGCCAATCACAACATCTTCCGGGTTCGGACGTTCATCGGCCAGAAAGTTTTGCCATTCGTCATCACCATCTTCACCGATGCGTGCGTTCAGTGAATGGTCACCGCCACCAAGGCGGCCTTCCATCTCCTCAACATCTTTCAGATTCACTTTCAATTCTTTGGCGATGGATTTGCGGCCCTCATCACCCAGACCTTCGGCTTCTGCAGCGTATTCAATTTTCGCACGCAGGCGGCGGAGGTTAAAGAACAGGGATTTCTGTGCCGCTGTGGTTCCGGTTCTGACAATGGACCAGTTGCGCAGAACATAATCCTGCATCGCGGACCGGATCCACCATGTCGCATAGGTGGAAAAACGGATTTCGCGTTCCGGTTCAAAACGGCTGGCCGCTTGCATCAGGCCAATATTGCCTTCCTGAATCAGATCGCCCAGCGGCAAACCGTAATTGCGGAATTTAGAGGCCATGGCAACAACCAGACGTGTATAGGAAGATACCATTTCATGCAGCGCTTTTTCATCGCCGTCCGTGCGCCAGCGTCGTGCCAGCTCCAGCTCATGCTCACGCTCAAGCAGCGGCTCGTTCATCGCATTGCGGATATATTTGAGATTGGCCTTTTGCGTGCCTTGATCATCGATGTAAGCCATAATTGACCCTTTCTGGTGAATTTCTACTTCTTCATACGAACGAGGGTGGCAAGTGGTTCACTTTTCTTTTTTTGCCTTATCTTAATGCTCGCCGCGAATGGAGGCGGGAATGTGGCAAAGCCGTGAACATACCGAGGTAATCTCACAACACGTTGATTATGCTGATTTCTTATTACGGTGATTGAATATGCTTTGGGATAGGTGATTAGGCTTCGATAACGCCGATCACTTCGCCATCCGGATCAAACCCTGCACAAATCAGGTTGCCGCCAAATCCGCAACCGCCATCAATCGTTGCAGTCACCCCATTTATATGCAAACCGGCGTGGTTTGGATCATAACCGCGAATAACTTTTTTAAACGGGGCATAGGGTTGATTCATGGCGTTGAAATTTTGTCCGCCCCACCACAACGCATCGCCTTGATCCTGCAAGGTGCGGTTGGGGTTAATGCCGGCATGGACGAACAGAACAGGGTTATTGCCGCGTAAAGATGTAAAGGCGGCGCGGCGCAATTGGCATTGGAAAATGTCATGGCCGGAATGCTGCCGGATTGCGCTGCGGACGGACGCGGTCCAGCGGGTCAGGGACATCACACCTTCAATCGCGCACATCAATCCGCTGCGTGGTTTAATACCATAAGATTCCAGTGTCGAAGATAAGCCATTATCCAGCATCCAGTTCAGGACGTCTTTTGGATTGGGCGCGAATTGTAACTGCTGAAGCTTTTCCCACATTTCATCCTGACTGCCGCGCAGATAGATGAAATCATCCGGCATCATGCCGGGCAGGGACAGGGCAATGCGGCGAAAGGTTAGAATTTCGTCCAGCGTTTCGCGGGGGCTGCTGCCATAGCCAACATAGTTTCCCATATAAACAATCCGGTCACCCGGTTGCAGCTCGTCAAAAAGCTGGTCATGCAGCGCCATCAGTTTTTCGACATCGGCATGAATGGCGGAAATTGCCCAGATCCGGCGGGCATTGCCCAAGGGTACAAAGCGAAGGTCGTCTGCAATATCGCAAGGGGCTGGTTTGGCCGCTTGTCTTGGTATGGGACGGGTCTGTGACCGGGGAGCGAATTGAACTTGCAAAATGAAAACCGTGCCGGGATTTTACGCTGGAACAATGGTTTAGGAAGGGGGAATTTCCTGAATCCTTATTCAGTGTACATGAAACGAATCGGCATACAAGCGTGTTGCGAATCGGTATGCAAAGTTTTTTCAGTTTTTATTGAATGAAAACGATACGCATTGTTTTGTTTATTTGGCAAAGAAGAAGGGGCGCGGTACGATCCGCGCCCCTTGGGGAGAAACCTGATGATGGTATCAGGCTGCTTTTCCGAGAATAACTTCCAGCTTTTCTGCGGCTTGGATCTCTGTAATCTGCTGAACGGCGGCAACTTCACGGGCCAGACGTTGCAGGGCAGATTGGTAAATCTGGCGTTCGCTGTACGATTGTTCGGTGTCATCATTGCTGCGTTTCAGATCACGCAGAACTTCAGCGATGGCAACCGGGTCACCGGAATTGATTTTCAGTTCATATTCCTGGGCGCGGCGGCTCCACATGGTGCGGCGGATACGCGCACGACCTTGCAGGGTTTTCATCGCATCTTTCAGGCGGTTTGCCGAAGACAGCTTGCGCAGACCAGAGGCCTTTGCTTTAAAAACCGGGATTTTCAAACGCATACGGTCTTTTTCAAAGGTAATGGCATAAAGGCTGACCTTCATCCCGCCAATGGTTGTTGTCTCAATGCCTTCGATCAGGCCGACGCCATGCGCCGGGTAAACCACATAGTCACCTTGATCAAAATCAAAATTATCGTTTCCTGCCAATACTTTCTTGGCTTTTTCTGCGGTCGGTGCGGCCTTGGGAGCGGTTGTTTTTGTTGCCGGAACCTTTGCTGCTGCTTTCGCTGCAGGGGCTTTGGTTGCTTTTACCGGGGTTTTTGCTGCTGTCGCCATGTGCTATAGACCTTCCATCAAATAGGGGTTCTTTATATGGCTTTGTGATAAAGACGAAAAAAGCAGCCATTACAGCTGCTTGAGACACAAATCTGAATCCTGCTCACAAGTTCTGCAAGCGTTTCAGCTCTATCACTAAGCCATGGAGGGAATATAGCTAAAAATGTGTTAATTTTCAAGAGAAAATTATGTAAACACCGAAGATTTCCTGTGATTCTCTGAGAGTCAACCTGCTTTATTTTACATTATTTCAGGAAATGCTTCGATTTTTATCCATAATATAATGTCCGTTAACCTTTTCAGGCTAATAATGGCCTGACCACCAAGCGTATAAAGGATCATAAAATGGACGGACAAGGCATAACAACAGAAATTAATCTTTCAGCTTCCTTTGCAGAAGCCAAATCCGCAGTCCAGCCCTTGGATGTGGCGCCAATGGTTGCTGTAACCCCATCACAAATGATGAATGGCGGAAAAATGCCAGCCACGCCGGATAATGCCAGAAAACTGGGAATGTTGAACGCCTAGTCGCCTTCACCGGGTTCAGGGCTGAAAAACTCCTGATACTTGTTTGGTACGGTCGCGTATTTGTCGGCCTCGGGCAGGGCGTCTTTTTTCCGGGTAATAACCGGCCAAGTGGCGGAATAGCGGCGGTTCAGATCCAGCCATTTTTCCGCTTCGGGGTCGGAATCCGGTTTGATCGCCTCAACCGGGCATTCCGGTTCGCATACGCCGCAATCAATGCATTCATCAGGATGGATGACGAGCGTGTTCTCGCCCTCATAGAAACAATCCACGGGGCAGACTTCAACACAGTCAGTATATTTGCACATAATGCAGACATCGGTCACGACAAAGGTCATGGCGGCAGTATATGACATGATGAAACGGGAAAATCCAGCCCGTATGTTTTGACATAATGTTGTTAATTCCTTTATGATAGGCATTCAACAGCAAGGGGTACTGAATTGGCTGGACCGGACCGCTTATATCACTGCATGAACCGAGAACCTCAAGGGGACGCATTGGAGCCAACGTGCGTACGCGAAGTGAATGGCCGCACCGATAAATTTCTTTTTGCCACGTCTTATATTTCGAAAGCGATGGCCTTTTGTTTTGATTACCATGATAAGGGCGAAATTATCTGCAACGGCGGCATTGAAGGAACCCGGGATGAGTTTGCGATTATCTGTGATCGGGACAACACATTATCCAGAGATCGCCATATCCAGCTTTTTGCCTTTTCGGGTGAGGGTTTTGAATCCTTAAGTGAAGGGGCGCGGCAATCTGTTTCGACAAAGCGCATTCCCTTTGCGCAAGCAGAGTGTCTTTTCATAAGCAATGACGTTGAAGATACGATGCGTTATGGGCTGCAGATTTTCTCCACAGACAAAACGTTGGACCAGTTATGGGATGAGGAATTCCTTGAGAACCGGTCTTGCGCAGGTGAGTTTACCCAAGCTGGATGGTTGCATCACCTTGTCCGAAACGAAGGGTTCCGCTGGGAAAATCAGGAGCGCAATCTCAATCCAAACCAAAGACTGTTGGAAACCTTTAGCGATCTTGCGCGTCAGTTGGGCGTGGTTTCGCAGCCTGCCAGCGTTGCACCAAAGGGACCGTAATCAGTCTTTTGCAGTTTCCAGATCCTTTTCGGTCGGCATTTCGGGGGTCAGGCTGTAAACCTCTGTCGGGGTCGGTTGCGCGACTTTTTTGCGTGCTTCCCGCCAGACGATGTAAAGGCCGGACCCGATGACCACGGTGCTTCCGGCCAGAATTTGCCAGCCCGGAACATGGTTCCAGACGATATAATCAAGCGCCGCCGCCACGATAATCCCAAGATAGGAAAACGAGCTGACAAAGGCCGCCGGGGCGCGGGCATAGGCATAGGTCAGGAAAATCTGGCCGCAACCGCCCAGCAGGCCCAGGGCCAGCAGGTAGAACGCATTGATCCAGTTTGGTGTGACCCAGTTAAAGATCATCCAGACAAAACTGAACAGGGTGCTGTAGAGGGTAAAATACAGAACAATGGTCAAGGCGTGTTCCGTGGAGCCCAATTTCCGCACTGTAATCATCGCAAAGGCAGAAAGTATGGCCGCGCTCATCGCCACAAGACTGCCCAGCGGGTCGCCGTTTCCTGCGGGTTGCAGCATAAAGACCACAGCTGCCAGTCCGATCAGAACAGCCGTCCAGCGGTGAACCCCGACTTTTTCATCCAGAAGAACCACAGAAAGCGCGGTAATCAGCAGCGGTGCGGCAAAGTGAATGGCCGTGGCATTCGCCAAGGGCAGCATGGCAAAGGACCAGAAGAAGCAGCACATACTGAAAAAACCGACAAAGCTGCGGACAAAATGGCCGCTATGTCGTTTGGTTTTGAACAGGCTGAAATCTTTTTTCTGCATAATCAGGAACAGGACCGGGATCAGCCCCAGGAAATTCCGGAAAAACATGACCTGTGGAACGGGCAGGGTTTCCGAAGCCAGTTTGACGAACATATTCATAAAACCGAAGAACACCATGCAAAGCGTAATCGCCAGGACAATTTTGACAGGCTTCTCAACCGGGGTTTCCATGATGTTCAGGCGGGCTCCATTCGATTACACTGATGCGCACGTTATTCCGCTCCTCCGAACTTCACAAGATGGATCATGCACAATCTGAACTTTCAGCGACAACTTGAAGACTATATTACCTATTTTGAAAGGCTGAACGGGCGTTCGGTCCGGCTTATGGAGAAAATGGCCGCACCCGAAATCCGGTTTATCGATCCGTTCCATGATGTGCGCGGTGTTGACGCGATGGAAGCGGTTTTGAAAAACCTGTTTGATCGCCATATCGAACGATCAAAATTCAAGGTCACAAATGCAGGGTGGGGACGGGATGGTTATACCGCGTTCCTGCGCTGGGATTTTTCGTTTGTGCCAAAGGGCAAGAATGAGGAATGGGTGATCGAAGGGATGAGCGACATTGTCTTTGGCCCCGACGGTAAAATCGTCCAGCACCATAACCACTGGGATAGCGGCAGCCAGATGATGGCGCATATTCCGGTGTTGAAGTTGGGCTGGGGATGGCTCAACCGGAAAATTTCCAATTAGGGTATTGTCACCCCCGGCTTGACCGGGGATCCAAGGGGGGCACCCTGTCATTTGCGTTTGTGGCTCTGGTTCCCCGGTCAAGCCGGGGATGACATGGGGGTGATATACCCGGGCGCGGAAATCGGATGGCTTAAAGCTTGACCGCCGGTTCGCTCAGGGACAGGCGCACGCCACCCTGACGCCGGGCAGACAGGCGTGCCGAACAACCAACGGGCATGGTGTAAAACTGTTCGACATGGCCAAAGGGGGCATTGGTGATGATGGGGATTTTCAGCCCTTCGGTATGTTCGCGGAAAATTTCTTCCAGGCTGAACCCAAAGGGGCGTTTACCGCTATCCTTCAAATCCGTGAATTGTCCCAAAACCAATCCGGAAATTTTTTCCAGAACGCCCGTGCGGCGCAGGCGCAGGAATAGGCGGTCCAGATTACTGGTTTCCTCACTGACATCTTCCAGAAATAAAATGGCGCCATCCATTTTGGGCATATATTTTGTGCCGATCAGATGGGAAAAAACGGTCAAATTCCCGCCGACCAGCGGGCCATGCGCAATCCCGGTATGGATGATTTCGGATTTTTCCATCGGGTAAGCGACTTTCTTTCCGGCCATCACGTCAAAGCTATGATCCAGATCCTTTGTCCGGGGCAGCCATTTGGTGACCGGGCCGTGGAAGGTTGTCATGGATGCGCGGGCGTTAAAAGCATTTAACAGGGCTGTCACATCACTGAACCCCATTAATATTTTCGGGCTGCGGCGAATTTTTGCGTAATCAATCTGATCCAGCAAATGGAGCGAACGGTTTCCACCCCCGGCGGCAAAGACAGCCTTCACCTCACGGTGGTTCCATACATCTTCCAATGCTGATAGTTTTTGCGCGTGTGTCCCGGCAGAGCTTTTATGTTGCAGATAGGTTTGCGGATGCAGAAAAATCTCAAAACCGCGCTGTTCCAGCAATTTAATCCCGGCATCCAGATCCCCTTTTTCCAAGGCGCTGGAAGGGGCCATAATCGCGATCAGATCGCCTTTTTTCAAGGCCGGCGGTTTGATGGTCATTTTGAGGGGCGCAGCCTTTTTCAAAAATTGGACATTCCTTATCATTGCGCGCTGGAAACGCGCTGGCAATAGGAAAGGCCACCGAAAAAATGGCGGATTTCCAACGTTCTTATAAAGAGGGCGCGTAAAGGGATTCTTATGGTCTTGGGATTATAGTAATATTGCGTCAGATCCGAAGGAGGGGAATGTCCCGATGACAGACAGCATTACAGATAGCCGTTTTTATATGTGGCGCGCCTTGTTTGCGATTGCCCATGCTGATGAAGTTGTCAGCGACGAAGAACGCCGCTTTATGAACAAGACCCTGCACGATTACCCGTTCAGCGCCGCACAGACCCAGATTCTGGAGCAGGACATCACCGTGAAACAGGATGTAAACGCCTTGTTCGCGAAAATTACCGATCCGCAAGATCGCAGCCAGTTTTTTGATCATGCCCGCACCCTTGTCTGGTGCGATGGCGATTATGGACAGAAGGAACAGCAAATCCTTCTGCGGCTTAAGCGCGAACATGTGCAATCGGCTGATGTTGATTCCATGAGCAATATAAAGGCGCTGGAACTGGATGATGAAAATCCAGATCAGTATAAAAGATCGCGGGCGACATTTCCTGTGGCTAAGGTCGGATTTTTTGCCCGTCTTTTTGGTCAGGGGAAAAGACGCTGGCCATGATCCGCCTGTGACAGAATAATTGCCGGTTCAAAGAACGGATTGCGCGGATAGGTCTGCCCATCAAATTTCATGGCGACATCCTTGGCCTTGGCATAGCTTTGGCCTGAAACCCGGATAATCAGATTTTTCCAGCCTTCATCGGTGACTTTATCGCTGACATACATGGGGCCACGGACCGGGTAAATTTCCGATACCACGCTGAAATCATCATCGCTGGCTTTTAGGACCACAAGGCTGCACCCGTCCATGGCACACCAGTAATGGTGGGGGCCGACCATCATGACCAGAGCATCGCGGCGCTTATCACCATCCAGATCGACACGGGTAAATTCATAACGGGACGAAACCGGGCCATTCGCCTGGGCCAGATAACGCTTTACGGCCTTATCAAGGATGTGATCGTCCGGGTCGACGGCGGTAAAACCGTCCGGCATTGGCGTTAACGGTCCGTCATCAGTGTGCCTGCCCGATGAACAACCGGGCAGCAACAACAGGGATACAAGGAAAAATGACAGAACTGTCGAACGACTCATGGGGTTGATTATGAGTCGTTACGGCCCACATGGCAATTCCTCATAGACACTTCTACGCAAAATCCTGTAAAGCATAGGCCGAGATTGTTTATTTCCAGAAATAAGGTTTTCCGGTGGCCCCCACACTTCTTTTAAGCGTTCAGGATGCCCGTGTCAGTTTTGGTGACAAGGTGCTGTTTAACGCCTTGTCGTTTAATATTCTGGAAGGTCAGAAAATCTGTCTGGTCGGCAAGAACGGGACGGGCAAAACCACGTTGATGAATATCATCACCGGGGACCGCGAACTGGATGATGGAATACGCTGGAAATTACACGGCACAACGATTGGCTATCTGCATCAGGATATTATCGCCAAAGCCGGACAAAGTGTTTTCGATTACATTTTTGAACAGTTTGAAAGCGAAGAGGACCGCGAGCTTCACCGTTATAAGGTGGAGATGGTTGTGGAGCCGCTGGACCTTGATATTCACGCCCAGATGACGACGTTATCGGGCGGGCAATTGCGCCGCGCGGCCTTGGCCCGGGCCTTGGTCGAAGACCCGGATATTTTATTGCTGGACGAACCGACCAACCATCTGGATCTGGATATTATCGAATGGCTGGAAACCTATTTAAAATCATTTCGCGGCGCGCTGGTCTGTATCAGCCACGACCGCGCCTTTCTGACCGCGATTTCCGATAAGGTTTTCTGGCTGGACCGCGGGCAGTTAAAAGTTTGTCCCTATGGCTTTGGCGGGTTTGAAGAATGGTCCACGATGATGCTGGAACAAGAAGCGCGAGAGCTTCATAACCGCCAGAAATTGGTAGAGCAGGAAGTGGAATGGGCCAGCCGCAGCCCCGCCGCCCGCCGCAAGCGTAATGTCCGCCGTCTGCAATTAATGAAAGAGGCGCGCGAACAGTTAAAGCAGGATACCCATGCCTTTCGCCGCATGATGGCGAAGGTGGAGATTACCGGGCTGGAGGCGGAACGATCATCCCAGATCGTGGCTGATTTCAAGCAGGTTGATAAAAGCTTTGGCGAGCGCAAGATTTTGGACCAGTTCAATTTCCGCGTGATGCGTGGCGACCGGATTGGCATTCTGGGGCGGAACGGGACGGGGAAGACAACATTCCTGCGCCTGCTGGTCGGGGAATTAAAACCCGATGCGGGGACGGTCAAGCTGGCCAAGACACTCGATTTTTCCTACTTCGATCAGAAGCGCAAGGATTTGAATGTCGAAGACAGTCTGTGGAAAACCCTGTGCCCGAATGGTGGCGACCATGTCGATGTGATGGGAAAGATGCGCCATGTCGTCGGGTATCTGAAAGATTTCCTGTTTGATCCCGAAATGGCGATGAATCCGGTTGCGACATTATCGGGCGGCCAGAAGAACCGTTTGATGCTGGCAAAAATTTTGGCCAATCCCGGCAATTTCCTGATCCTGGATGAGCCGACCAATGATCTGGATATGGACACGCTGGATATGCTGGAAGAAATCCTGATTAATTATCAGGGCACACTTTTTGTTGTCAGCCATGACCGCGACTTCCTTGACCAGACCGTAACCAAAATCCTAGCCTTTGAAGGGGACGGGAAGGTCGAAGGCTATATTGGCGGTTATTCCGATTATCTGGAAGCGCGTGAAAAATTTAATCCAACGCCAGTTAAAGAAGTGGCCAAAAAACCCGCGCCACCGCCCGCCGCCCCAAAGAAATCGGAAAAACGCCTGTCTTATAAATTACAGTATGAATTCGACCATTTGCCCGAACGTATTGCGCAAATGGAAAAGGACATTGAATCGCTGGTTGATGAATTGAGCGATCCTGACCTGTACACCCGCGATGCCGGGGCTTTTCATTCAAAATCAAAGCAACTTGTTTTATTACGGGATTCCCTGAACGAAGCGGAATTGCGCTGGTTGGAACTGGATGAAATGATTAAGGAACTAAATCAGCCTTAAGCGCGTTTGCTCCCCTGAAGGAGAAAATTCATGTCAAAAATTATCACAGCAACATTTAAAGACCGCTTTGCAGCGGAATCTGCCCTGTCCCAGCTTGAAGCTGCGGGCATTACCGAATCCCAAGTCAGCCTGCTGGTTTCCGACGATGTGCGCGGTCGCCATTTCGGTCTGAAAGAAGGCAGCAAAGTTGATGAAGGCGTTGCCGCAGGGGCCACTTTTGGTGGTCTGGTTGGTGCCGTTCTCGGTTCCTTGGCTGCTGCTAGCGTTATCGTTATTCCAGGTCTGAATCTGGTTGTTTCCGGTGCTTTGGCGGCGTCCCTTGCCGGTCTTGGTGCAGGTGCAGCGAGTGGTGGTCTGCTCGGTGGTCTGATCGGTGCCGGTATTCCTGAACACGAAGCAAAACTTTACGAAAAAGAAGTTGCCCGTGGCAGTGTACTGATTGCCGTTGAAGCGATCGATAACGATCAAAAAGCAGTTATCAAAGACATTCTGAAACGTACGGATGCCTTTAACATTGCGGCTTAAGACTTCGGTCTGACATCTGCTTTGTTTAAGCATAAAGCGCCTTCCCTTCACGGGAGGGCGCTTTTTTATGGACAATATTGCAGGGCACTGTCGCGCTCTGGTCATGCCGTTGCCTTCATGATAATTTTTCCCTGCATTTCATAAGCAAGGGGAGTCGCAGAATGCAGGATCCAGTGGTTATTGTCGGGATGGCGCGCACGCCAATGGCGGGTTTTCAGGGGGATTTTGCGTCCTTAACCGCACCGCAGCTGGGCGCGTTTGCCATTCGTGGCGCGCTGGACCGCTGCGGCATCAAAGGCGATCATGTTGATGAAGTGATTATGGGGAATGTTTTATCCGCAGGGCTGGGACAGGCCCCCGCGCGTCAGGCCTCACTAGGCGCTGGAATCCCGGACAATGTCGGATGTACCACGATTAATAAAATGTGCGGATCGGGTTTGAAGGCCGTGATGCTGGCGCATGATCTGCTCCTTGCCGGAACAAATAAAATCATGGTGGCGGGGGGGAAGGAAAGCATGACCAACGCCCCTTACATATTGCCCAAGGCGCGTGGTGGTTACCGCATGGGTCATGGCCAGATGATGGATCATATGTTTCTGGACGGTTTGGAAGATGCCTATGACAAGGGCAAGTTGATGGGCGTCTTTGCCGAACTTTGCGCCAGCGAATATCAATTTACGCGTGAATCCCAGGATGCTTATGCGATTGAATCGCTGAACCGCGCTATTAAAGCGGATATGAGTGCAGAGATTGTCCCGGTGACGGTAAAGGATAAAACTATTGCCGTGGACGAGCAGCCGGGCAAGGCGCGGCCAGAAAAAATCCCGCAATTGAAACCGGCGTTCAAGGCTGATGGGACCGTGACGGCGGCCAATGCCAGTTCAATTTCCGACGGTGCGGCGGCGCTGGTTTTGATGCGCCAATCCGAAGCGGAAAAGCGCGGCTTAAAAATTCTGGGGGTTATCAAGGGACATAGCGGTTTTGCACAGGCACCGTCATGGTTTACAACCGCACCTGTTGGCGCGTTGAAAGCGTTGTCGGAAAAAACCGGATGGGATCTGGATTCAGTTGATCTGTTTGAAATCAACGAAGCCTTTGCCGTTGTTGCCATGGCGGCGATGAAGGATCTGTCCATCCCGCATGAAAAGGTCAATATCAATGGCGGTGCGTGTGCGCTCGGCCATCCGATTGGTGCATCGGGGGCGCGTATACTGGTCACGCTGCTTGCAGCGCTTGAAAAACATGATTTAAAACGCGGCATGGCAACGCTGTGCATTGGCGGCGGTGAAGCCGTTGCCATAGCGGTGGAGCGCCCATAATGCTGATCGAAGAACAACGGTTGATTAAAGATATGGCGCGTGGGCTGGCGCAGGATGTGATCGCACCCGGCGCGGCGGAACGCGACCGAACGGCGTCATTCCCGAAAGATGAATTGAAGGCGATGGCCGATCTGGGGCTGCTTGGGATGCTGATCCCCGAAGAATGGGACGGATCGAATACGGGGCATTTATCCTTTGTGTTGGCGGTTGAGGAAATTGCCGCCGCCGATGGGGCCTTATCAACGATTTTATCGGTTCATACCTCGCCATCTTCGACCTGCATCCTGAAATATGGAAGCGATGCGCAAAAAGAAAAATTTCTGAAACCTATGGCGCGTGGCGAAATGATTGGCGCTTTCGCGCTGACGGAACCGGGGGCGGGGTCTGATGCATCGGCGATGGCAACCCGTGCTGTTCGTGACGGTGATGATTATATTATCAATGGGACAAAGCAGTTTATTACGTCCGGTAAAAACGGCCATGTGGTCATCGTCTTTGCCGTGACGGATCCGGCGGCGGGAAAGAAGGGCATTTCGGCCTTTATCGTTCCGACAAATACACCGGGTTATCAGGTATCTCGCATCGAAGAAAAAATGGGCCAGCATGGGTCCGACACCTGTGCGCTGACCTTTGACAATATGCGTGTGCCTGCTGAAAACCTTTTGGGGGAAGAAGGGCAGGGCTATGCGATTGCCCTTGCCAATTTGGAAGGCGGCAGGCTGGGGATTTCGGCGCAATCCATCGGCATGGCGCGGGCGGCTTATGACGCGGCTTTGGCCTATGCGCAGGACCGTAAAACCTTTGGCCAGAAACTGGCCGACCATCAGGCGATTATTTTCAAACTGGCCGATATGGCAACGCAGATCGAAGTGGCGCGGCAAATGCTGCATCATACTGCCCGCCTGCGCGATGCCGGAATGCCGTGTAAGAAAGAAGCCTGCATGGCCAAGCTGTTCGCCAGCGAGATGGCCGAACGGGTCATCCACGACGCGATCCAGATTCATGGCGGTTACGGCTATTTAAAAGACTTTCCAGTAGAGCGCATCTACCGCGATTGCCGCGTGGCTACGATCTATGAAGGAACAAGCGACATTCAACGCATCGTCATCGGACGGGAAATTTTGAGGGCATCATGAATATAGAAGGTCAAACAGCAATCATCACCGGCGGCGGGTCCGGAATGGGGGCCGCGACGGCGCGGGCTTTGGCGCAGGCCGGGGCAAAAATTGTTTTGTGGGATATGAATCTGGCTGCGGCGCAAGCGGTAGCGGCCGAAATTGGCGGCGTTGCCGTTCAGTGCGATGTAACGGATGAAGGCAGCGTACTGGCCGCACTAAAACAATCCGGTGCGCCACGCATTCTGATTAATTGCGCAGGGATTTTATTGGGCAAACGGATTGTCGGCCGTGAGGGCGCGGCGGATCTTGATCATTTTATGAAAGTGATCAACGTCAATCTGGTAGGAACCTACAACACCATGCGACTGGTTGCCGCGGAAATGGCAAAGCTGGATGCGATGGATGATGATTTTGAGCGTGGGGTTATTATCAATGCCGCGTCCATTGCGGCGTTTGAAGGACAAATCGGACAGGTGGCCTATAGCGCATCCAAGGGGGGCATTGTGGCCATGACCCTGCCTGCGGCGCGTGATCTGGGTAAACTTGGCATTCGCGTCATGGCGATTGCCCCCGGTGCGGTCCAGACACCGATGATTGGTACGATTTCAGAAGAGTTACAGGAATCCATCGCCAATAATATTCCGTTCCCTTCACGCATGGCCAAGCCGGAAGAATTCGCCAAACTGGCACTGCATATCATTGACAATAATTATCTGAACGGAACCGTGATCCGTCTGGATGGTGCATCGAGGTTAGCTGCAAAATGACAACACCGGGACAAAAATTCAAAGCGGCACTGGCCGCAGAAAAACCGCTTCAAATCGTTGGGGCGATTAATGCTTATGCTGCGCTGATGGCGCAACAGGCGGGATTTAAGGCGATTTATCTGTCCGGCGCGGGCGTTGCCAATGCGTCGTTCGGCTTGCCGGATCTGGCCATCACCACAATCAATGACGTGGTGGAAGATGCGCGGCGGATTACCGGGCGGGTTGATCTGCCCCTGCTGGTTGATATTGATACGGGATGGGGCGGGGCGTTTAATATTGAACGCACGGTCAAGGAGATGGAGCGGGCCGGGGTTGCCTGTGTCCATATCGAAGATCAGGTTTCGCAAAAACGCTGCGGCCATCGTCCGGGCAAGGAGCTGGTTGATCAATACGAAATGGGGGACCGCGTTCGCGCCGCCGTAGATGCCCGGTCTGATCTTTTGATTATGGCCCGGACAGACGCGCTGGCGGGTGAGGGGTTGGACGGAGTCATTGAGCGTTGTATTTATTACGTTGAATGCGGGGCCGATGCCATTTTTGCTGAGGCGATGACCGACCTGTCCCATTATCAAAAGATCAAGGATGCCATCAAGGTTCCGTTGCTGGCGAACCTGACCGAATTTGGCAAAACCGAATATTATACGACAGAGCAATTGGGCAAGGTCGGGGTCGATATGGCGCTGTACCCGCTCAGCGCATTCCGCGCCATGAACCGGGCGGCGGAAAATGTGTATGCAACGATCCGGAACGACGGCACACAAAAAGCCGTGGTTGATACGATGCAAACACGCGAAGAATTGTACGAATATCTGGATTATTACAGCTATGAAGGCAAGCTCGACAGGCTGTTTGATAAGACAAAAAATTAAGTGAATAAGGTTAAGGGGGCGATTGCCCCCTTAAAAACCTCTTACCCTTGCAAAAATTTTGCGTGGTGGTCCAGATGCTCGTCGATGAAGGTCTGGATGAAATAATAGCTGTGGTCGTAGTCCGGGTGATAGCGCATCCGCAGGGGTATATTTTGTTCCTTGGCAACCGCTTCAAATAAATCAGGACGCAAATTGGTGGACATAAACTGATCCTCCAGACCCTGATCGATTAGAATTTCGGGAACGTCCTTGGCTTTCGTGGCCAGCATCACGGCATCATGATTTTTCCATTCCTCCTTATCGTTGCCAATATAGGCGGGGAATATTTTTTCACCCCACGCGCATTGGGTCGGCGAACAGATCGGGGCAAGTGCGCTCACTGATTTGTACAGATTGCGGTGGCGGAAGAACAAAGTCAGTGCGCCATGCCCGCCCATTGAATGCCCAAAAATACCGGCATTCTTCGTGTCTATGGCCGGAAATTCAGTCTTAATCAGCGCAGGCAGGTCACGGGTGACATAGGTTTCCATCTGGTAATGTTTTGCCCATGGTTGCTGTGTTGCGTCCAGATAAAATCCCGCCCCCTTGCCAAGGTCATATCCATCGGCATCCGCAACATCATCCCCGCGTGGCGATGTATCGCAAACAACAATGGCGATGCCCAGCCGGGCTGCATGGCGATAGGCTCCGGCCTTGAAGGTAAAGTTTTCTTCGGTGCAGGTCAGGCCAGACAGGAAATACAGAACCGGAACCTTCCCCTGTTCGGCCTGTGGTGGCAGGAAAAGGGAAAAACGCATCGGACAGGATGTTGTTGCACTATCGTGACGATAAATGCCGAGCGTTCCCCCGTGGCAGCGATGCGTTTCCAGTATGTCCATCAGTCTAAACCTTTTTCACAAATTCAGTCTTCAGGACCAGTCCTTTGACTTTATCGACATTGCATTCGACTTCGCCTTCATTTCCATTCAGGCGGATACTTTTCGCCATCGTGCCGCGTTTCAGCGTGACGGACGTTCCCTTGACTTTCAAATCCTTGATCAGGGTGACAGAATCCCCGTCCTTTAATTCTGTGCCGTTGCTATCAACGACTTTAATATCGCTGTCATCGTCATCATAAGACATTTTGATTTTCCTTTTTTTAGTAAATTACGACGCTGCGGATGCTTTCGCCTTCATGCATCAGGTCAAAGGCCTTGTTGATGTCATCCAGTGGCATGGTGTGTGTGATCAGGTCATCGATATTGATCTTCTTATCCATGTACCAATCAACAATTTTGGGTACATCGGTCCGTCCGCGTGCGCCACCAAAGGCGGAACCGCGCCAGACGCGGCCCGTGACCAGTTGGAACGGGCGGGTGGAGATTTCCTGTCCGGCACCGGCCACGCCGATGATGATGCTTTCGCCCCAGCCCTTATGGCAGCATTCAAGGGCCTGGCGCATCGTATTGACGTTGCCGATACATTCAAAGCTGTAATCCGCCCCGCCATTGGTCAGGTCGGAAATGGCTTCGATTAAATTCGGTGTTTCTTTGGGGTTGATAAAATTGGTCATACCAAATTTTTTGGCGATCTCGACCCGTTTCGGGTTGATGTCGATGCCGATGATTTTATTGGCCCCGACCAGCTTTGCCCCCTGAATAACATTCAGGCCAATGCCGCCAAGGCCAAAGACGACCACGTTGGCACCCGGTTCAACCTTGGCGTCAAAAACAACCGCACCAACGCCAGTGGTAACGCCGCAACCGATATAGCAGACTTTATCAAACGGAGCATCGGGGCGAATTTTTGCTACGGCGATTTCGGGCAGGACAGTAAAGTTAGAGAATGTCGAACATCCCATATAATGCAGGATCGGTTTTCCGTTCAGGGAAAAACGGCTGGTCCCATCCGGCATCAACCCCTTGCCCTGTGTCGGGCGAATGGCCTGGCAGAGATTGGTTTTCGGATGCAGGCAGTAATCGCATTCACGGCATTCCGGCGTATAAAGCGGAATGACATGATCGCCCGGTTTCACGGAGGTGACGCCCGCGCCGACTTCGCGCACAATGCCTGCGCCCTCATGTCCCAAAATGGCGGGGAAGGCACCTTCGGGATCATCCCCGGAAAGGGTAAAGGCGTCGGTATGGCAAACGCCTGTCGCCATGATTTCGACCAGAACTTCGCCGGGGCGGGGGCCGTCCAGATCAACCAGTTCAATGGTCAGTGGTTTTCCGGCTTGGGTGGCAATGGCGGCGCGTGTTTTCATGGCATCTACTCGTTTGGTTTGTTGCGCTGCCAGAATAGCCTTATCAAGGTCGTCATCACAAATGGTTTTTAAGTGCTATGAAAAATGATGCGGTGATTGAGCTTCGCTTGGGGGGCTGATAATCTCCTCTCAGATTTTAAAGAAGGGGAGATTTTCCATGAGTGCCAATGCAGCTGTAAAACCTGTCGTTAAGAAAACTGGCGGACTGGCCGGGATCGTTGCCGGTGAAACAAAGATTTCATCAGCGGGCGGGGCGCATACGCTCGAATATCGCGGCTATTCAATTTATGAACTAGCCGAAAAAGCCCAGTTTGAAGAGGTCGCCTATCTGCTTCTGCGCGGTGAATTGCCCAGCAAGAAGGAATTTGAATCTTATAAAAATCATTTGCGTGCATTGCGCCAATTGCCAGGCGATCTGAAAAGCGTTTTGGAGTTGATCCCGATGAGTGCGCATCCGATGGATGTGATGCGCACGGCAACATCTTATCTTGGTAATATTGAAACCGAAACGGGAATGCATGACCAGTTGGCCATAGCGGACCGTTTGCTGGCGCTTTATCCGGGCATTCTGACCTATTGGTGGAAATTCTCGCATGATGGCGTGCGTATTGATGGAACCAGTGATGCGGAATCGATGGCAGAACATTTCCTGACCCTGCTGCATGATGAAAAGCCATCGGATCTGCATATCCGTGCAATGAATGTGTCATTAATCCTTTATGCGGAACATGAATTTAATGCGTCGACCTTTACGGCACGGACCATTACATCGACCACGGCGGATATGTATTCGGCGGTCACGGGCGCGATTGGCGCTTTGCGTGGTAATCTGCATGGCGGTGCGAATGAAGCGGCGATGGAGCTGATTCAAAAATTTAAAACCCCTGAAGAAGCCGTTGAAGGCGTCAAGCATATGATGGCAACAAAGCAATTGATTATGGGCTTTGGTCACCGCGTCTATACCGAAGCCGATCCGCGCAATGTGGTGATTAAATCCTGGTCCAAAAAGCTGGCCGATGAAGTGGGGGATCAGGTTTTGTATCCTGTTTCAGAAGCGATTGAAAATTTAATGTGGGATGAAAAAAAGCTGTTCCCTAATCTCGATTTTTACAGCGCATCTGTTTACAACCTGATGGGCATTCCAACACCAATGTTTACGCCTGTCTTTGTCATGTCGCGCATTACCGGATGGGCGGCGCATATCATGGAACAACGGGCGAATAACAAATTGATCCGTCCCAGCGCCGATTATACGGGCCCAGAAAGCCGCAGCTTTATACCGGTTGAAGAAAGAGCGTAAATACTTTGTCCTTTGACCTGTTTCTGTCGGCCTTTGTTAGTATGTTTGTCGTGGTCGATCCCTTTGGCACGGCGGCTATTTTTGCGGCGCTGTCGCAAAAGATGGACCGTGCCTTACAAAAGAAAATTGCCATCAAGGCGGTTTTGATCGCAACGGCCATTTTGACCAGCTTTAGTCTGATTGGCGAGCCGTTGTTACATTACATGGCAATTTCCCTGCCAGCGTTCCGTGTTGCCGGGGGCATATTGTTGTTTGTGACCGCATTCAGAATGATTATGGGCTTCCACGATCAGGATCAGCTGAACTCAGAAAAATCCGCCTATAAAGATCGCAGCAATATTGCGGTTTTCCCGCTGGCGATTCCGCTTCTGGCGGGACCGGGTTGTATGACGGCGATTATCATGTTTTCAACCGCGTCTAAAAATATGATGGAATATGGACAGGTGATGGGTGCGACTTTGATGGTCATGCTGATTGCGCTGTCATGCCTGTTTTGTGCCGGGTTATTGGGGCGGCTCTTCGGCCCAACGGGCTATGGCATTATTACGCGGGTCATGGGGATTTTACTGGCGGCGATGTCGGTTCAGTTTATTTCTGATGGTTTTCATCAATTATTCGGTATTTAAAAAATAAAAATCCGGGATAGCGAGGGACGTCCATCCCGGATTTTTACCCATTAGGGTCGTAAGCGTCATTACATACGCTTACTGCCTTTATCTCCTGAAGAGATATCTTTGCCCGGCGTTACATTTTTCGGGGTATCCTTTTTGTCCTTGCGGTCAGCATACCACGACTCGTCGGCGCGTGATTTATTTTCACCAACATTGTTCTTTGATTTATTCATCATCGTTCTCCTTTGGTTGTCTTCATCATGTTACTAACCAAGGGAGCGCTGCATGGTTCCTAAAAATCCTGCGTTATTTTTTACAATTTTCATATCCGAAAGCCCGTTTTATTTCATGGGATGACGATGCAAGGGGGCTTGCTGTTCGGATCAAATTTGACGACACTTCCATGACATCAACATTACAAAAATCAGGGAAATAAAAATGTCCGCCAATGTCGATCTGAACAACCGCCCCGTACCCGATAAAGTGCTGACCGATATTGCCGATTATGTGACGGAATACCGCATCGATAGTGATGAGGCGTACAGCACGGCGCGTTATTGCCTGATGGATACGCTGGCGTGTGGCTTGATGGCGTTGAAATTTCCGGCCTGCGTCAAAATGCTGGGGCCGATTGTGCCGGGGACAATTGTTCCCAACGCGGTAAAGGTGCCGGGCACCGAACACGCGCTTGATCCAGTAAAGGCGGCATTTGATATTGGGTGTATGGTGCGCTGGCTGGATTTCAACGATACATGGCTGGCGGCGGAATGGGGTCATCCATCGGATAATCTGGGTGCGATCCTGTCACTGGCGCAATATATGCCGGATATGACGATGAAGGATGTTTTGACCGCGATGATCAAGGCGCATGAGATTCAGGGATGTCTGGCGCTTGAAAATTCATTCAATAAAGTTGGTCTGGATCATGTCGTGCTGGTCAAGGTTGCCTCAACCGCGCTGGCGATGCAGATGCTGGGCGGGACGTATGACCAGATTGTTGATGCACTGTCCCATGCCTTTGTCGATGGGCAGGCTTTGCGGACCTATCGCCATGCGCCCAATGCCGGGCCACGCAAAAGCTGGGCGGCGGGGGATGCAACCAGCCGCGCTGTGCGCCTTGCCATGATTGTAAAATCCGGTGAGATTGGTTACCCGGGCGTTCTGAGCGCGCCGAAATGGGGTTTTTATGATGTGCTGTTCGGCGGCAACGAATTTAAATTCCAGCGTTCCTATGGTTCCTATGTCATGGAACAAATCCTGTTCAAAATTTCCTTCCCGGCGGAATTCCATTCGCAAACGGCTGTTGAATGCGCGGTGCAACTGCATCCACTGGTCAAGGATCGTTTAGAGTATATTGAAAAAATTGTCCTGACCACGCACGAAGCCGCCATCCGCATTATCAGCAAGACTGGACCGCTGCATAACCCCGCTGACCGTGATCATTGCTTGCAATATATGGTGGCAGTTCCACTGATTAAGGGCAATCTGGTCGCTGAAGATTACGAAGAAGATGTCGCCGCCGATCCACGCATTGAAATGTTGCGTGGTAAAATGGAAGTGGTCGAAGACAAGCGTTACAGCACGGATTACCACGATCCTGAAAAGCGCAGCATTGCGAACGCCATGCAGATTTTCTTCAAGGATGGCAGCAGCACCGAAAAACTGGAAATCGAATACCCGATTGGCCACCGCCGCCGCAGAAAAGACGGCATCCCGTTATTGCAGGCAAAATTTGAAGCCGCATTGACTGCCCATTACGGTGCGGCGCAAGCGCAGAAAATTACAGCTCTCTGCGCCGATCAACAATCGCTCGAAAAAATGAGCGTAAAAGATTTCGTATCCGCATGGATTTAAACGAAGCGATAAAGATTAGTCTTCAATGTAATAATCTTCATCAATGCGTTTTAATTGGTAGTTCTCTTTGATTCGTACCCCGACCTCATGGCGGATCATCAGTTCTGCTAAATCATTTCCATCCAAAAGAACAATTCTTTTATGAATTTTTTGTACATATTCCCGAGCACTATTAGAGAAAGATGATGTTGTAACAAAAACACCTTTTGTTGCGTTGAATCCTTCTAGGCTACCTACAAATGCTTGTATGTCTGGTCTGCTAATTGTTGCATCAAGTTTATATTTCTTTGCTTGTATGTATACGACGTCTAATCCTAATTCATCTTCTTTGATCAGTCCGTCAACGCCACCGTCACCGCTTTTCCCAAGAGCTTTTCCAATCTCTAAACGTCCTCCGCCATAGCCCATAGCTATAAGAAGATCTACCATAATTCTTTCGAACATTGATGGGCTTACGTTATAAAGGCTATCTAAAATCTCAGCTTTGAGCGTGGTGTGCAGTGATATGTATGCTTGTTCGATCTTTTCTTCGGGTGAAGATTCATCAGAATTAATTGTTGATACGTTTTTAGGAATATCATTATTGGATGTTTTTGTATTTTTTTGGAATTCTTTAAACTCAGGATATTTAAGTAATGTTTCATTATCAATTCGATGAGGATGATCGTTTAAAATTTCTTTAGCTCGATCTGTGGTTTTAAAAAATCCGCGTTTAGTTGATTCTATAATCCCAGCTTTACTCATATAGAACTTGGCCCAATGAAGACGATTTGAAAGAATTGTTTGTTTGCCGCTAGGTAAAAGCATTTCAACTTCATTTTTTGATAGATTTAATAAAGGAGCTATTTTAATAGCGCATTGAGATATAGTTGTTTCTCCTTGATTTATTGCACAAGCTAGTAGTGGGCGCATTAAGCTTTGATAATCTGGAATCGCCATAAATATTTTTTCCTTATAAGGTTATTGCTTCATCGTATATAGCCTCTATAAAGGCTGCAATATTGAATTGATTTAATTTTGGATATTAAAAAATGCTCAGACTCATCGAAATATCCGAAGGCGGTACGGCGGTTCTTCCCGGTGGGGATGTGTCGGATCTGGTGATTGATATTTGTCTGGCCTATGACCGGATTTATCAGGAGCGGGGCTTTGTGCGGCCCTGGGTTGGATATCTGGCGGTGCGGGGGGCTGAGATTGTTGGCACTTGCGGATTTAAATCACCGCCCTCTGACGGGCGGGTTGAGATTTCTTACTTCACGTTCCAAGCTTATGAGAAGCAGGGCATTGCGACCGCCATGGCGCGGGAGCTTGTGGGGATTGCCGATGGGGTGGGCCAAGATATTCAGGTTTTTGCCCGAACCGAACCACGCGAAAGCGAAGCGGGGCGTGTTTTACGGCGGGCCGGTTTTGTTTATGAAGGTGTGGTTGACCATCCACAGGACGGTTATGTGTGGGAATGGGTTTTAACCTGAAGATTAAAAGTCGATGACCATCCCATCCTGCCCCAGAATAACTTTATCGCCATGTTTCTGGGCCAGTGTTTTCTGGAACGCCGCATCCCCGGACTGATCCAAAAGCGGCAAATGCACCAGATAAGTGGTCACAGCCGGAAGGGTAGGCAGCAGCGCATCAATTTGTGCCCAGGTTGTATGTTCGCGGTTGATCTCAACATCAATCTTGTTGCAGTCATGAACCAGAACATCGCCCGCGTTCAAATGGTCATAGATCGTTTGCAACGGTTCTGTATCCCCGGAATAAACCAGACGCCGCTGCGCACCCATTGTGGTCACGCCAAAGCATGGGGTCGGGCCGTGATTGACCGGGTAATAGGTCAGGTTGATCTCACCCGCCTGAACCGTGCCGCCATTGGCATCCAGTTCATGAAATTCCATCGGAAACATATGCGGATGGCGGGGCAGGTTGACGGCTTCAAAAAGGGCGCGAACCGATTGCAGGGTTGGTGCGTTCGCATAAAAATGGAGCGTGTGAGTCCGGCGATTTTCAACCGGGCGGTACAGGCATCCCTTGACCCAGATTTGATGCATCAGGCTGGTCAGTGCGGAAATGTGATCAATATGTTCATGAGTCAGGAAAATATGGCCCAGATCTTCAAAGGCGATGCCAGCAGCGGTCAGGCGTTGCACGCACACACCGTTACAATCAATCAGCACCGCCTGAGTGGCGGTATCCTGCCCTTTTTCAAGGCAAAGGGATGTATTGTGGCGGTGCAGCGAATTCACCGATCCGCCCGTACCCAAGAGGTGACATTTCATGCTTTGTTCTCTCCACAGCGTTTCTTCCCGTTTATAGCAGAGGAAACTTGTAAAATCCGCCAAAAACAGCTAAAAACAATGAGTGATTATTATTCATAATAACAACCAATCGGGGATGGTTGAATGACAATCAAAGTAATCGGTCACAGAGGGAACGGGCGGACGACAGAAACGCCATTTGCCAACGGTAAAGCGCCGCAACAGACGCTACTCTCTTTCCGCGACGCCATTAAACAGGGCGCGGAAGGTGTCGAGTTCGATGTGTTCTTGTCGCGCGATATGGTTCCCGTCATCATCGATAAAAATGTAATCGGCAGCCGCCTTGTCGCGGATATGGATTGCAATGAGATTCAGGGCATCGTCCTGCCGCGCAGTCAGAATATCCCAACGCTGGAACAAGCATTGATTTTGCTGAACGACCTGAATAATTCGCGCTCCACGCCGCAACCGCTTTTTATCAATGTTGAGTTAAAAGGTCCAAGCGTTGTCGAACCGACATTGCGCATCGTCAATAATGTCGCCCGCCAATATGGGTTGGACCGCAATTTGATTCATTACAGCACGACAGACCGCGACAAATTGAGTCTGGTCCGCGAACTGGATAGTAACGCGAATATTCAACCGACCATTACCACCATGCAATTGTTTAACCCAAAGCTGATTCAACAGCCGGGTTACCATGTCAGCGCCAGCGAAGCGTATAACCGCAATGCGCTGAACGATCTTTCTAAATATATCCGTAACAAGGGTTGTACAGCGATTGATACGCCGACGTCTGATATTCGCCGTCCCTTGCTGGATATGGCAGATCGTCTGGGTGTTGGGTTTTGTACGCATCCAAGCGGCCCGCGCCGTTTGGATGGGGCTGAAACGCTGTTTAATACCATCGGCCTGCTGAACGAATTTTCGCGCAGCGCCGGTCCGGTTATTATCAAGGTTGATGATATTGCCGCGGCGCGTTCAGTGATTGCCCGCAGCGAAGCGCACAAAGCCTGTCCGGTCACAAAAATGGAACGCATGATGGGCGCCCGCTTTATATAGGTTTATGATCTGGGGCAGGGGTTTCGTGGACGGTTGACCGGATACGCCGTAATGACATCATCGCGTTCGCGGTCCAGCACAATTCTGATCTTTACACCGCCCGCCATTTGTTCGCTGGTATAATAGCCATTATCGGCTTGCGACCATTTGACATTGTCATTGGCGGCGAGGGACTGGACCGTGGCAATAATATCATCCGGTGTCCATTCAGGCGGGAATTCAGATTTGCACGGTTTGCTGACCCCATAAAGATGCCCGCCACCGCGCTGATCCCCGTAAAGAATATGCTGGCTGCGCTGTTCGGTAATGCGGGGGGCATTATCATTTGCCGCCGTTGCCATGAGTGTTTGTACATAAGCAGGCGTGCCCGTTTGTTCGCGCATCGATGTCACGAACATCGTCATCAATGACAGGGCAAACAGAAAGATGGCAAAGGCGCGCTTATATCTCATGGAAAGAGCTTAATCCCAAGCCGCGCCGCTGTAAAAATAAATCCCAAGGCCAACGGTGAAAACAAGGCAGCCATATAAAGAATGTTCCAGACAGGTCAGGGCCAGCGATTTGTTACGTCTGTAATCGGTTGAAAACAGGAACCCGCCGACCAGTGTCATAAACACCGCAACCCAGTTTAAAAACAGAATATGCATATAACCAAACATGATTGTTGACGCAGCGACATAGCCGCGCCCGGTTCCGAAAAGCGGTGCATAGCGGTGATAGATAAAGCTGCGATAGATCAGTTCCTGCGGCCAGACGGACAGCAGGGGATAGAAAATCATAATCCTCAGCCATAAATCAGTGCGTTCGCGCGGCAGGGACAGGAATGTTTCCGGGCTGAAGAACCAGGTCAGTGCGGCAATTGCGGGGGCCAAAAAAGCAAAGCGCAGCAAGATGGTCATCAGCCCCTTGCGAAACCCCGCCCAGTTTAATTTTTCAACGGGGTGCTGGCGGCGCTGGTGAATCAGAAAAAGATGAATCAGCAGGGCGCCGATCCACAGCGCCATAATCATCAACAGGCGATCCCGCGCGTATAGAATGATTAATGGAATCCCGCCAAAGAGCAGAATAAATTCCGTCAAAAGAAAAATGTTCTGCCGTGTTATTTTCAAAATCAGTAGCCGATGGTAAAGCGTTGGCGGATATGTTGCGGTGATTCCAGTTCATCGATCATAGCCATGGCGTAATCTTGTGTCGAAATGCGGCTTTGCCCGGCCTCGTTAATAACCGGCCTGTCACCGCCAAGACGGAAATGCCCGGTCCGTTCGCCGGGTTCGAGCAGGGCGGCGGGGCTGAAAAAGGTCCAGTCCAGATCGTCTTCATTTTTCAGCAGATTAAGGGCATCGCGTGTACCGCGCGCGCCCTGTTTCCATTGCTCCGGAAAATCGGGGGTATCCACCAGTTGCAGGCCCGGTGCGACCTCAAGGCTGCCTGCGCCGCCAACAACCAAAAGGCGTTTCAGCCCGGATATTTTGACGCCCGCGATAATTGATTCTGTGCCCTTGATCTGCAAATTATAAACATCGGGATGACCGCCGCCGGGGCTGAACGCGCTGATAACCGCATCGTGGTTTGCTAACTGGCGACCCATTTCGATGACGCTATACGCATCGGCCTTTACCGCCTTCATATTTTTATGAACGGGCAGTTTATCGGGGTGTTGAACAATGGCCGTGACGTGATGGCCGCGATTAAGCGCCTCTGTTAAAATGGCCGAGCCAACATAGCCGGAAGCGCCGATCAGTGCGATTTTCATGAAGATCCTCTTTAAGCAATGATATAGGGCCGGGGATAGGGTTGGAAAGGCCATAACCATCATACAGGGAAAGCCGGAATTTGAACGTGAAAAAAGCCGCAACCTTGGTTAAAGGGTGCGGCTTCTTCCCGAAAAGAAGATTTTATTGCAGGTGTGGTTTTACCCGTTGCATCGCACCGCCCTTAAAATCAGCAGCGTAATAATCAACCTGTACAATGTCCTCGCGCGCAGCTTGGGTGCGGCGGAGCAGATCGGCGATATCCTTGGTCACCAATCCCTTGTCTTCGGCTTCCTGAACCATTCTGGCGTGGTTTTCAGACTGGCTCAACTGGCCTTTTTTAACGGCCTTTGCCAGGGCTTGTTCATGCGGCTGTGCCTCATGCGCCAGTGTGAAGGCACTTTCCAGACGGGCCAGATATTCGTGGCTGGCCTTTGGCAGGAAAATATCCCCTGTCAGGGTGTCGCGCGCACCGCCCGGCGTTGACAGGATCTTTGCAATTTTAGAATCCAGTTCATGCGACGGCTTTGATGTCAGGCGGCCAAACGGAAACACAAAAGGTTTCAGCAGCAATTTTGCAATTTTGTTTGGATGGTTGTCGATGACTTCATGCAAGGCTTCTTCGGCCCTGTGAATGCAGTGCGTTGCCGCCCATTGCATCAGCGGCAGATCTTCGTTCTTGCGTCCATCAAGCGTCCAGCGGCGCAGAACCTGTGACGCGATATACAGATTGCTGAGCGTATCGCCGAGCAAGGCAGAAGTGCGTTCCTTGCGCATCAATCCGGCCTGCAGAGTCAGCATGGATACGTTGGCGGTAAAGGCGAACGCATTGCTAAGGCGGTTGATCTGTTTAAAGAACACGGCATCTGGTCCGCTATGCGGGGCTTGATTGAACAAGCCAAAGGTCAGGCCGTGGAACAGGCTGCGCCCGGCATTGTTAAAGATGTTGCACAAATGCTTGCGGAGCAAATCTCCAGCGGCCTTGGCCTCATCATTCTTTGCTGCGCGGATTTCATCCAGTGTGAACGGGTGGGCCAAAAATGCGCCCTGACCAAAAATCATCAAAGACCGGGTCATGATATTTGCGCCTTCGACCGTAATGCCGACTGGAACACCTTGATACAATCCGCTGACAGGGTTATTCGGCCCTTCGACCACACCCTTGCCGCCATGAATATCCATCGCATCAATAATGACCTGACGTCCGGATTCCGTAGCGTGATATTTCAAAATGGCAGAGGCCACGGCGGGGCGAGCCTGTTTCCCGGCGGCATGGGCCATATCCAGATCCTGCAGGGGAAGGGTGCGGGCGGAATCGATCATATAGGTCAGTCCGCCGATGCGCGCCATGGCTTCCTGAACGCCCTCCATCCCGGCAAGTGTGGTGCCGAATTGCTGACGGATAAAGCTGTACGCCCCGGTGGTGCGTGCCAAAAAGCGCGCCATGCCCGATGATGATGCGGGCAGGGAAATCGAACGGCCAATCGACAGGCAGTCAACCAGCATATTCCAGCCCTGACCGGCAAACTGCGGTCCGCCAATAATGCTGTCTACGGGCACAACAACATCCTGACCCCAATGTGGGCCGTTCTGGAATGGCGTGCCCATCGGGCGGTGACGGAAGCCGGTTGTCATGCCGGGGGTGCCTTTTGGAATCAGGGCCAGCGTGATGCCGACATCTTCCTTGTCGCCCAGCAAATGATCCGGGTCGCGCAAGCGGAAGGCCAAGCCAAACAAGGTGGCAACAGGTGCCAGCGTGATATAGCGTTTTTCCCAGTTCAGGCGCAGATAAAGTTTGCCATCTTCACCTTTGAAAACGGTCCCTTCATCTTTCAGATTGGTCGCATCCGATCCGGCTTGCGGGCTGGTCAAGGAGAAGCAGGGAACTTCGCGGCCATCGGCCAGGCGCGGTAAATAATGGTTCTTCTGTTCATCCGTTCCGTATTGCATCAGGAGTTCGCCAGGCCCGAGGGAATTGGGGACCATTGTGGTGGCGGCGACAGTGCCGCTGCGCGTTGCAATTTTGGCGACGATGGTCGCGTGGGCATAAGCCGAAAATCCTAATCCGCCAAAGGATTCAGGAATGATCATGCCGAAGAATTTTTTCTGTTTCAGGTAGTCCCACACTTCGGGCTGCAGATCGTTTAATTCGCTGCGAATTTTCCAGTCATCAATCAGGCGGCATAATTCTTCGGTTTCATTGTCGAGGAATGATTGTTCCTTCGCTGTCAATTGCGGGGCAGGTGTATCCAGCAAGGTTTTCCAATCCGGGCTGCCGGAAAAGATGGAGCGTTCAAAGCCCACGGTGCCCGATTCAAGCGCAGCGCGCTGTGTTGGTGAAATGCTATTATTAACTTTTTTAAACTGCGATAGCGCGAGTTTGCCCAACATTTGTAATGATCCCCCGGATGATGCTGATTTTATTATCAAATAGAGTGTAGAGCCTGCGCCGTGGCAGTCAACCACAGAGAAGGGAAATTGCACAAAAATATGGAATTTTAATTCAGCGCGTTGATTAATTTCTGACGCATGGCCCGGAAATCCTGTTCCATCATACGAACTTCATCTTCATCTTCGGGGGTGCGGTATGGGGTTCGTTCCTGCACCCAGTTCAGGAAGTTTTGGGCTGTCATTTGTTTTGCTTCAGGTAAAATTGTTTCATCATCCAGCGTGTTATTGATGAAACGCATAAAAAGGTCGGATTTGCGGTTGATATCTAATGTTTCAAAGCCTGATTTATAAACCATTTTATAGGTTCTGGATGTTGCGGCTTCGTTAAAAGACATCGTATTTCTGGACAGGTATTCACGAAGATTGCTCATGTGAAGTAAAGAATAGGGACGAAGAACAATATCCAGGCAAGGGTTTAACCCGTCATCCATATAACTGCGTTCCACAGTAGGTTTTTCAGTGTAAGCGCGGCTGATTTTTTGACTGAAGCTATTTTTAAGGTCGAGCATATAACCCGTTTCATCTTTGTAATTGGCAACGAAATGGGCGTTATAGGCGCAGCTATCAGCTTCGATCATTTGTGAGGCGCGCCAATGATCCGCCGGTTCCAAAATCCAGTTTGAAACATTCAACACCTTATCCTGCCATGCATGGCGTATTTCATGGGACATGGTTGATAATACCCCGTCATCGCTATGCATTGCATCGACCGTGATGCGGTGTACGCCATAGTGATAGGCCCCTTTGCGTGACGCGACGCCTTCTTCCCACTGGAACTCCAGGTCATTCTTTACAGCGAACTGGTACATTTCTTCGCCAACGCTGCTCATGCGCATCCGGGTAATAATACGGCGGATGCGGGAATCCCCATCTTTATGAATTTTTTTAAATGAGACGGGGGTGTCTAAATTTTCCTCGCCCGTTTTCAGGGTTTGCGTCGTGTCATATGTCGCATCCGGTTCGCGCAACGGGGGGCTTTCCGGGATATGCTGTGCGCTGCTGCACCCCGCCATAGCAATGACGCTGCTGAAAAAAATATTGCGCAGCGCGACATTTTGAAACGCGCTTGGATGGCTTTGTGCCATTTTATGGATCCCTGTTCTGTCTTCTTCTTATTCTTTGGTAGAAAGCTAGCGGGATGACGCCCTTATGTCAAACTTGTTCTTGCGCGTTCTGCACAAAGCCGGATGGACAGAATTTCGCTTTTAGCCTAGCCTGTGAAATCAAATGTTTAGAGGTTTTTCGCATGGCACAAATCGGCACCGCGGTTGATGTAAACAGCCCGTTTTTCACGACCAATAAATCCAAAATGGACAGTCTTCTGGCTGATCTGAAGGACCGGATTGCGACACTGGAAAATGGGGATGGAGATAAGGCGCGGGAGCGTCATACTAGCCGCGGAAAATTATTGCCGCGTGACCGGATCAGCCATTTGCTGGATGCGGGGTCGCCGTTTCTGGAGTTTTCGCAACTGGCAGCGCATGATGTTTATGACGATGTCGTTCCAGCAGCGGGGATCATTACCGGTATTGGTCGTATTTCCGGACAGGAATGTGTGGTGGTTTGTAATGATGCCACGGTAAAGGGCGGAACGTATTATCCGTTAACCGTCAAAAAACATCTGCGTGCGCAGGAAATTGCCGAACAGAATAATCTGCCTTGCGTCTATCTGGTTGATAGTGGCGGGGCCAATTTGCCGAACCAGGATGAAGTGTTCCCGGACCGCGACCATTTCGGACGCATTTTTTACAATCAGGCGAATATGTCCGCCAAGGGCATTCCGCAAATTGCCGTGGTCATGGGGTCATGTACCGCTGGCGGGGCCTATATTCCGGCCATGTCGGATGAAAGTATTATCGTCAAGGAACAGGGCACCATTTTCCTGGCCGGGCCGCCATTGGTAAAGGCCGCAACAGGGGAGGAAGTCAGCGCAGAAGATCTGGGCGGTGGCGATGTCCATACCCGCATTTCAGGCGTTGCCGATCACCTTGCCGATAATGATCATCATGCGCTTGAAATTGCCCGCCGGGCGATTGCGAATTTAAACCGTGAAAAACATAATCCGCTGGCCATGAAAACGCCGGTTGAACCGCATTTCGATCCGGCTGAACTGCACGGGATTATTCCGCCGGATTTAAAAACACCCGTTGATGTTCGTGAAATTATTGCCCGTCTGGTTGATGGCAGCGAATTTGATGAATTTAAAAAACGCTATGGCACAACGCTGGTGACGGGTTTTGCGCATATTCACGGGATGCCTGTTGGGATTGTTGCGAATAATGGCGTGTTGTTTTCTGAATCCGCATTAAAGGGAACGCATTTTATTGAGCTGTGCAACCAGCGCGGCATTCCATTGGTATTCCTGCAAAACATCACCGGCTTTATGGTCGGTCAAAAATACGAAAGCGGCGGGATTGCCAAGGATGGCGCCAAAATGGTGACGGCAGTGTCCTGCGCCCGGGTTCCAAAATTTACGGTCATTATTGGTGGATCATTCGGGGCCGGCAATTACGGGATGTGCGGACGCGCGTTTAACCCGCGTTTCCTGTGGATGTGGCCCAATGCCCGGATTTCGGTGATGGGCGGAGAGCAGGCAGCAGGGGTTCTGGCGACGGTGAAACGGGCAGCGTTGGAACGCGATGGTAAAACCTGGTCCGCAACCGAGGAAGCCGATTTCAAAAAACCGGTTCAGGACCAATATGAACGCGAAGGCAATCCGTATTACGCCAGCGCGCGGCTTTGGGATGATGGAGTGATCGATCCGGCGGATACGCGTAAGGTTTTGGCCCTCGCCATATCCGCCAGTTTGAATGCACCGATTGAAGAAACCCGTTACGGTGTCTTCAGGATGTAATTACCGTGCCGTTGGGTTTTGCTCGGCGGCGTTATCCGGGGCATCTTTACCCGATGCATAATCCTCCAATTCCTCGCCGAAAGCGACGCGGAAATCATCGCGGTCATTATAGACCCGGTCGGGGAGGGTATTGAGCTTCTCACGAAAGGCATCATCCGCCTTATCGCCTTGGAAAAATTCAATCAAATCGGCGCGGCTTTGCGGAAATTTGATGTTATCCAGATCTGGTGAAAAACTTGGGCCGCCCATATGTTGCGGGTTGGTATTGGCTGGTTTTGCCATGATATTCTCCTGTTGATCAATATTCGCTGATAGACAAACGCACGAAGGAAGGCTTTAATTCCACACAAGGAGAAGAGATTGATGAATAACGATATTGTCCTGATGGATGTGGTCAATGGGGTGGCAACCATTACGCTGAACCGCCCCGATACGCATAACGCATTTGACGAACATATGATCGCGTCTTTGAGCGGAAAGCTCGATGCGTTGCATATTCAAGATGATGTTTATGCCGTTGTTCTGCGGGGGGCGGGGAAAAGCTTTTCTGCCGGGGCCGATCTGAACTGGATGAAACGCGCCGCCGCCTTTACCGAACAGCAGAATAAATCCGATGCGCTGGCCTTGGCCGCAATGCTGCACAAACTGTATGCCATGCCAAAAACAACCATTGCCTGTGTGCAGGGCGCGGCGTTTGGCGGCGGGCTGGGGCTTGTCGCGTGTTGTGACATCGTGATTGCAGAGCAGGGTGCGAAGTTTTCCCTGTCTGAAGTCAAGCTGGGGCTTATTCCGGCGACCATCGCTCCTTATGTCCTTCGTGCCATGGGTGAACGTCAATGCCGCCGCTATTTCCAGACAGCCGAACGATTTGATGCGGCGACGGCAAAATCGCTGGGGCTGGTTCACGAATTGGTGGATGACCACGCCACGCTGGATACTGAATTGCAATCTTTGCTGGGTGTTCTCAGCGGCAATGGACCGCGTGCCATGGCAGCGGCAAAACAGCTTTGCCATGATCTGGCGGATAAGCCTTTGACCACGGCCCTGATGGACGACACGGCAACGCGCATTGCGCAAACGCGCGCCGGACCAGAAGCCAAAGAAGGTTTGAGTGCGTTTTTAGAAAAACGTCAAGCCAACTGGCACAAGTAAAGCGGTTACTTTATGCCGTCCAGAATGGGGCGCAGATGATCGCGGTGCAGATCGAGCTGACGGATCGCCAGTGTTTCGTCCATGCCCTTTGCCAACAAAACCGCCAGCTTAATATTCTTGTCAGTCAGCCCGTTATAGGCAAGGCGGGCGCGTTCCAGATGAATGGCAGCGTCTTCCGGGCTGCACCCTGCAATCTGGCTGACGATGGCTTTGGCGCGTTCGCGTAATTTGGCATTGGTCGGAACCAGATTGACCATCAACCCGTCATGCACCCGTCCCAGACGCATCATGATGATGGTGGACAGCATATTGATGACCGATTTTTGCGCGGTTCCCGCATTCATCCGGGTTGATCCGGCTACCGGTTCGGACCCTGTATCAATAAAGATTGGATAGTCAGCAATCTGTAACAATTCCGTATCCCGGTTGCTGGCAATGCTGATGGTCAGCGCGCCGGCATCCTTGGCCGCTTTGCAGGCGGCAACGGTAAAGGGTGTTACACCGCTGGCGGCAACGGCAATGCAGACATCGGCAGGGGTGAGTTTTAATGCTGCAATGCGTTTTGCTGCGGTGCGGGGGTTGTCTTCCGCATTTTCCACCGCTTGTTTTAATGCTTTGACGCCGCCTGCGATAACCGTTGCCATGCGCAGTTGCGACCAGCCGAATGTGGGGGTCAGTTCTGTGCCATCCTGTACGCCGATGCGAATTGATGTGCCGGCCCCGGCATAGATAATGCGGCCATCGTGGCTGGATTCCAGCCTTTGTGCGGCTTCTTCGGCGGCGGCGGCCAGCATCGGAATGGTAGACCGTATGGCATTCAGGCTCTTAATCTGGTCATCCAGCAGGGCGTTAAACGCCTTGTCAGCAGGCCATTCGTCCAGCCCCCGGAAACTAGGGTTAACGCCTTCTGTGCCTGTCTGATCGTATTTTTTAACCATCGGTCAATGTTAATCCCAAACCCCCGTGCGGACAAGTCATTCTCCTTGCCAAGATGGCTTTTGCGGCGGTTTTTAATTTGTTAAGGTGGGGCCGCAAAGCGTAATGCAGATTCTGAAGCAAGGTTTAGAAATGTTTGAAAAAATCCTGATCGCCAATCGTGGTGAAATTGCCTGCCGTGTCATCAAGACCGCGCGGGCGATGGGTATTGCAACGGTTGCCGTTTATTCCGATGCCGACCGTCATGCACGTCATGTCCGCTTGGCGGATGAAGCGGTCAGGATCGGTCCGGCGGCATCGCGGGATTCTTATCTGCGTGGCGATATCATTATTGACGTTGCAAAACGCACCGGGGCGCAGGCGATCCACCCCGGTTATGGATTTTTGTCTGAAAACGCGGCCTTTGCCGAAGAATGTGCGCGCAACAACATTGTCTTTATCGGACCATCGGCCCATTCAATCAATGCGATGGGTCTGAAGGATAAGGCCAAGGAAATTATGCAGGAAGCCGGTGTGCCGATTGTACCGGGATATATGGGCGAGAAACAGGAACCATCCTTTTTGCAGGCACAGGCGGATCAAATCGGTTATCCGGTTTTGATCAAAGCGGTTGCCGGGGGCGGTGGCAAGGGGATGCGCAAGGTCGAAAGCGCAAAAGAGTTTGCCGAAGCGTTACAGTCCTGCCAGCGCGAGGCCAAATCATCCTTTGGCAATGATCATGTTCTGATTGAAAAATATATTACCAAACCGCGCCATATCGAAGTGCAGGTGTTCGGTGATAATCACGGTAATGCCGTTTACTTATTTGAACGCGATTGTAGCCTGCAACGCCGTCACCAGAAAGTGGTTGAGGAAGCCCCGGCCCCCGGCATGAGCGATGCCATGCGCAAAGCCATGGGCGATGCCGCCGTCAAGGCCGCCAAGGCCATCCGGTATAGCGGGGCAGGAACAATCGAATTTATTGTTGATGTTGCCGATGGATTAAAAGCGGATCAGTTTTATTTCATGGAAATGAATACGCGGTTGCAGGTTGAACACCCGGTCACGGAAATGATTACCGGACAGGATCTGGTCGAATGGCAATTGCGCGTCGCCGCGGGGGAGAATATTCCCCTGCAACAGGACCAATTGGAAATATCCGGCCATTCTTTCGAGGTTCGCCTTTATGCCGAAGATCCTGCGAACCAGTTCCTGCCGCAGATCGGGCAATTGAGCGAGTTTACGGTGGTGGGTGATGTGCGCGTTGATACCGGGGTTGAAACCGGGGATGCTGTATCCATTCACTATGATCCGATGATTGCCAAGCTGATTGTTCATGGCGATACCCGTGACGCCGCGCTCGTCAAAATGTCGGCGGCCTTATCGGGCTTGGTCCTGACGGGGCTGAACACCAATCAGGAATTTTTAAGTCATGTCTTCAAACATCCTGTTTTTAAAGCGGGTGATGTGGATACAGGGTTTATTGCCCGTTATGAAGATGCGTTGATCCCGGAAGATTACGGTTATGCCACGGCGCGCGAACTGGCTGTTGCGGCGGTGGTTGTGATGGCCCCAAAAAAGGCTGTCAACGATATCTGGGCGGCGGGCGATAACTGGCGGTTGAATGGTAGTCTTCGTAAGAAGCTGACCTTTATCACCCGGGGAGAACAAAGGGATGTTGAGGTGAACTGTCGCGGGACAGAATTTGATGTGCTGGTTGATGGGCAGACTATTACGCTGTCCGCAGATGTTTTGAAGCAAGCGGGGATTATCCAATCCGGCGATCATATCACCCTGTTCCATCAGGGACGCGTTGTACCGTTACAGCTTTATGTCGCCGGTGGTGCGGGTGAAGATGGCGCGGGGGAGGGGCGTATCATTGCACCAATGCCGGGGAAAATTATTTCCGTGCTGGTACAAAAGGGCGCAGAAGTTGGCAAGAACCAACCGCTTTTGATTATGGAGGCGATGAAGATGGAAATGACCATCCGCGCGGGGTGTGACGGTATTGTCGATGAATTGCCGGTGGCCGCAGGACAGCAGGTGGCCGATGGCGCATTGTTGGTGTCGATTGAACAAAAGGATGCGGCATGACGCTTCCCGGTAAAGTCCGCATTGTTGAAGTTGGTCCGCGTGATGGATTGCAAAACGAAAAACAAGTCGTTCCAGCAGCCGTCAAGATTGACCTTATCCACCGTTTGGCCAAAACGGGGCTGACCTATATTGAATCCGGTGCATTTGTGTCCCCCAAATGGGTCCCGCAAATGGCGGATAGTGCGGATGTGCTGGCCAGCGTTCAGCGTCAGTCGGGCGTGACCTATCCTGTTCTTGTTCCCAATGAAAAGGGGATGGAGGCTGCATTGGCCGCCGGGGTGGATGAGATTGCCGTTTTTGCATCGGCGTCCGAACCGTTCAGCAAGAAAAATATCAATTGTTCCATTGCCGAAAGTCTGGAGCGTTTTGTGCCAGTGTTGAAAATGGCCAGGGATCATCAGATTAAGGTGCGGGGCTATGTATCCTGCGTTGTTGGTTGCCCGTATCAGGGGGCGGTCAGACCGGAAAAGGTCGCGGAAGTTTTGACCCGCCTTTTTGAAATGGGATGCTATGAAATTTCGCTGGGCGATACGATTGGCGTTGGAACACCGAATAAAATTCAGGCGATGCTTTATGAGGCGGTTGAGCATATTCCGGTGACCAGCCTGGCTTTGCACTGCCATGATACCTATGGACAGGCGCTGGCCAATATTTTTGCCGGGTTGCAAATGGGGGTCGCCGTTGTGGATTCTTCTGTCGCGGGCCTTGGCGGTTGTCCCTATGCCAAGGGCGCGACGGGGAATGTGGCCACCGAAGATGTTCTTTATATGTTGAACGGGTTGAATATTGATACGGGCGTTGATCTTGACGCGCTGGTTGATGCGGCCTGGTTTATTTCCGATTTTCTGGGGCGTCCGCCCAATTCAAATGTCGCAAAAGCGATGAAGGCTATGAAGGAGTAATTAATGTCTTATCCAACCCTGAAATTCGGCCATGCCGAAGAAATTGAAATGCTGCGGGAAGAGGTGCGCAAATTTGCCAATGCTGAACTCGCCCCGCGTGCAGCAGAAATCGACCATAAAAATGAATTCCCCATGGATATGTGGAAAAAAATGGGTGATATGGGATTGTTGGGCATTACCGTATCCGATGAATTCGGTGGGGCAGAGATGGGGTATCTGGCCCATGTGATCGTGATGGAAGAATTGTCACGCGCGTCGGCCTCTGTTGCGCTCAGCTATGGTGCGCATTCCAATCTTTGCGTTAATCAGATCAATCGCAACGGAACGCAGGCGCAAAAGGAAAAATACCTACCGAAACTGATTTCCGGTGACCATGTTGGTGCGCTGGCGATGAGCGAACCGGGCGCAGGCAGCGATGTGATCAGCATGAAATTGCGTGCCGATAAAAAGGGTGATCACTATGTCTTGAACGGCAATAAAATGTGGATCACCAATGGCCCGGATGCCGATACGCTGGTGGTTTATGCCAAAACTGACGTGAGTGCAGGATCAAAGGGTGTTACGGCCTTTATCGTTGAAAAAGGGATGAAGGGTTTTTCAACGGCACAAAAACTCGATAAATTGGGAATGCGCGGGTCTAATACCTGCGAATTGGTGTTTCAGGATTGCGAAGTCCCGGAAGAAAACATTCTCGGCGAACTGGGCCGTGGGGCCAAGGTTTTGATGAGCGGTCTGGATTACGAACGCGTGGTCCTGTCCGGCGGACCGCTGGGGATTATGCAGGCCTGTCTGGATCTGGTTCTTCCCTATATTCATGACCGCAAACAATTTGATCAGCCGATTGGTATGTTCCAGTTGATGCAAGGCAAACTGGCCGATATGTACACGGCCCTGTCATCGCAACGCGCCTATGTGTATGCCGTTGCCGCCGCGTGTGATCGCGGTGAAACAACGCGCAAAGATGCTGCTGGATGTATCCTAATGTCCGCCGAAGCCGCAACGCAAATGGCGTTACAGGCCATTCAAACGCTTGGTGGAAATGGCTATATCAATGAATTTCCAGCTGGACGCTTATTGCGTGATGCAAAGCTATATGAGATCGGGGCGGGGACCAGCGAAATCCGCCGGATGCTGATTGGCCGGGAATTATTTGAAGAAACGAAATAGACCCAATTAAAAACCCCGCTGTTCAGGCGGGGTTTTTTGTCTAGCCTAGCCAGAATTTATTTTCGATCGATAATTTTCCGTTGCCTGCATCTGTCACGGCCAGATTGACACGATTCATATTTTGGCGGCAATCACCGCATGAATGCGGCCACTGGATACGCAATGTTAGGCCATGCTGTGACGCGGTTGTCTTGATTTCATCCAGCAGGTCATCTGTTTCGCACGTCATGCGCAATGGGCTTTTTAATTGCTGTCCGGCGTACTTTCCGAAAATATCTTGTAAGTTCATTATGATGTCTCCCTTTTTTATACCTCGGACTATTCAACAAATCCGCTGATGGGTCAAGAAACATAGGTTTTAATGAACAACTTTGCGGCTGGTTGGCGGTTTTGCAGAAGCTTCATCAAAACTGTTGATCAGCTCTGCTTCCAGAACCTCCATAGAAACTTCCTCTGGCCCAGCTTCCGGCAAGACGCCGCGGGCAATCATTTCCTCTGTGATTTTTTCGACCATTTGCGGCATCACCTGATTAACCACTTGTGCCACTGTTTGTGCATCAACATGGTTAATGGTGATATTAGGTTGTTGTGCATGGGCCAATTGCTGCTGTGTCGCAGGGATTGGGGCTTGGGGTTGCGCGGGCAAGTAAGTATGCGGTGATGGGCCAGCGTCTTGCCCGGTAATTTCCGGGACTTCTGCATTTTGTACGAAAATAGCTTCTGGCGCAGCTGGCGTTTGGCCCGGTTGTGTGTGGGGAACGAAAACCGTTGGCGCATCGCTGAAATCAGCGCGGGCTTTATGCAGTGCCTTCAAAAATCGTTCCGGTTTTTCCAAGGCAGGGAAACGGATATCACCCAGAAAGCGGCAATCAAGCAGCAAATAGCCATAGCCAAGAATGCGTCCAAAGTAACCCAGATCAAGCGTTTCGCCCTTGATCTCTACCAGATCGACTTCCTTGACGTTGACGAACAGAAACCCTTTTTTATGCATGACGCGGCGTGTGGTCAGCGCAATTTCCGTGGTCAGAACCAGCATCAGGTAGAACATAAATATGATGACACCAATCGCCATCATGATCGGCATAAGATAGCTGTTCAGGATTAGGAGGGGCATGGGTGCAGTGGTTGATCCAAGCGTTTGCGCCAGCAATGACAGACCTTGAAAAATCAATGTTTCAAGCGCCCAGGCAAAGAAAACGCAAAGTGCGAAAGCAATGACGCCTTTTACGATATAGATCCAGTGCAGGCGCCCGATACCAATAAGCTTTTCATCAGATCCGATGATTTTATGGACATAAGCCATGATTTTTTACTCTTCTGTGTGTGTCTTTTATGTCTTTAAAAACGCATTTGCGGTTCTTTAGTTCCAAAACCGGCTAAACCCTTGTGGCACCGCACCAATTCGGACGGCCAGTGCTGGAAAAAGGGGGGGTAATGCAGTACTTTACTGTTATCACACAACAGCCGATTCTGGGTATTCATAATGTCATCGACATTGCGTAAGGTTTCTCTTAAAGACAAATATGAACTGGATCAGGGGGTTGCCTTTATGTCGGGGCTGCAAGCTCTGACCCGGATCCCCCTTGTACAGCGCCAGCGCGATATCGCCGCAGGGCTGAATACAGCCGGGTTTATCTCCGGCTATCGTGGTTCACCGCTGGGCGGGTACGACCGCGAAATTATCCGCGCCAAAAAATACCTTGAACCGCTGAACGTGCAATTTGTGCCCGGCGTCAATGAAGATCTGGCCGCGACAGCGGTGTGGGGAACACAGCAGGTTGGCTTGCTGCCCGGTGCAAAGGTCGATGGCGTATTCGGTATGTGGTACGGCAAGGCCCCCGGCGTTGATCGCAGTGGCGATGTCATGCGCCATGCGAACGCGGCAGGGACGTCACCAAAGGGTGGTGTTCTGGCGGTATTCGGTGATGATCACGGTTGTAAATCTTCTACACTGTCCTGCCAGTCTGATCATGCGTTTTATGCGATGCAGATTCCGCAGCTTTATCCGGCAAGCTTTCAGGAATTTGTTGAATATGGTTTGCTGGGCATTGCCATGTCACGCTATTCCGGTTGCTGGACGGCGATGAAGGTCACATCCGAAACGGTGGAAACATCGGGGACAGTTGATCTGGCGAATGAAGCCCGGTCTATTCTGCTGCCCGGTGATGATGAATACACAATGCCGCCCGGTGGATTGCATATCCGTTTGAATGACATTCCGCGCGAAATTGATATTCGCCTGCAAAACTATAAACTTTTTGCCTGCCATGCCTTTGCCCGCAAAAACAAAATTGATCAGGTCATCTGGGATTCACCAAAGCCGCGCTTTGGGATCATTACGTCCGGTAAATCCTATGCCGATGTGCGGCAGGCGTTACAGGATCTGGGAATTACCGAAGACGTCGCAAGGCAGATCGGGTTACGCCTGTACAAGGTCGGCATGACATGGCCGTTGGAACCACAAGGCGTTCAGGACTTTGTCGAAGGTTTAGAAGAAATCCTGATTGTCGAAGAAAAGCGTGAATTTATTGAGTATCAGTTAAAGCAGCAGATTTTCAACTGGGATGCAAAACGCCGCCCCGTTGTGGTTGGAAAATATGATGAGCATCGCAATCACCTGTTGCCCTTGCACAACGACCAGTCCGTGGGGCAGGTCGCGCGGATTATTGCGCAGCGTATTGCGCGTTTTTATACGTCCGACCGTGTTAATCAGGCCCTGAAATTTTTTGAAGGGTATGAGCAGAAGGAACAGGCTTACCTTCCGCCATCCCTGCGCCGTCCATATTATTGTTCCGGGTGCCCGCACAACACATCGACCAAGGTGCCGGATGGCAGCTTTGCGATGGTGGGGATCGGGTGCCATTACATGGTGCAATGGATGGACCGCAATTCATCGCTTTGCACGCAAATGGGCGGGGAAGGTGTGCCGTGGATCGGTGCTTCACAATTTACCGATACCAAACATATTTTTGCCAATCTGGGTGATGGGACTTATTTCCATTCCGGTTCGCTGGCCATTCGTGCATCCGTCGCAGCCAAAGTAAATATCACTTATAAAATTCTTTATAACGATGCCGTCGCCATGACAGGCGGGCAGCCGGTTGATGGGGAGCTACCTGTCTGGCGCGTGGCGCAGCAGGTCATGGCCGAAGGCGTTGAAAAAGCGTGGATCCTCACCGAAAATCTGGAAGCCTATAAAGACCGTTCAAAATTCCCGGCCAATGTACAGATTTTGCATCGTGACTGGCTGGCGAAAATTATGGATGAATGCCGCAATACGCCCGGCACAACCATTATTATTTATGACCAGACCTGCGCGGCGGAAAAACGCCGCCGCCGTAAGCGCGGAGAGTTCCCTGATCCTGCCAAGCGGGTGGTCATTAACAAGGCTGTTTGCGAAGGATGCGGAGATTGCTCCGTACAATCAAACTGTGTGTCGGTTCAGCCCGTTGAAACAGAATATGGCCGCAAGCGGACCATTAACCAGTCATCCTGTAACAAGGATTTTTCCTGCCTGAAAGGGTTCTGCCCGTCTTTCGTGACAATTGAGGGGGGCGAGTTGCGCAAGACTGTCGCCGCCAAGGGCGACGATCTTTTCAGCAATATTCCAGCTCCCGCTGTCCCGGATATGACCGGCCCCTATAACGTCCTTGTTCCGGGCGTTGGCGGGACGGGGGTTTTGACCATTGGCGCGCTATTAGGTATGGCGGCGCATTTGGAAGGGAAGTTTAGCGCGATCCTCGATTCAACCGGGCTGGCCCAAAAGGGTGGTGAGGTTTTGAGCCATGTGCGTTTATCCCCGAAACTGGATGATCTGCATAACGGACATATCATCACGGGCGGCAGCGATCTGGTTCTGGCCTGCGACATTGTGTCTGCGGTCGGCAAAGCGGCGCATGAAACCTTGAACCCGGAAAAAACGAAGGCTGTGGCGAATATGGCCATGACCCCGGTTGCGGCGTTTGTCCTCAATAACAAGATCGATTTCCGCAATGACGAAATTCGCACTGAATTAATCGCCGCGACGAAGGACCAATATTTTGTCGATGCAACCGCGGCGACCCGCGTGTTGCTGGGTGATGAAATGGGGACCAATGTCTTTATGATGGGCTATGCCTGGCAAAAGGGGCTGATCCCCCTGAGCTTTGCGGCCATTGATAAGGCGATTGAGCTGAACGGTGTTTCCATTGAAGATAATAAAAAGGCCTTCGCCTATGGCCGTCTGGCTGCGCATGACCCTGTGCTGCTGGAGTATGAAATCAAATCGGCTTCGGGGGAATTGGTTGAGGAGTCGATTGCCGTTTCGCTGCACGATGTGATTGCCAAGCGGACCGCTTATCTGACTGATTACCAGAACGCTGCCTATGCCAAAAAATATAAGGACATGGTTGATCGTTTTGGCGCGTATCCCGATTTACAAGATGCCGTCGCCCGCAATTATCACAAATTGCTAGCTTATAAGGACGAATATGAAGTGGCGCGTCTTTATACCGATGGCGATTTTATCAAATCGGTTCGGGCTCAGTTTACGGGTGATTACAAGCTGAAGTTTAATCTTGCCCCGCCGATTATGGAGCAGGAAGATCCGGCAACAGGCCGTCCGAAAAAACGCGAATTCGGTCCATGGATGATGACTGGTTTTCAGGTTTTGGCACGGCTTAAATTCTTGCGCGGAACACCGCTTGATCCGTTTGGTCATTTGAAGGACCGCCGTGAAGAGCTCGCGCTGATTGTGGAATATGAAGCGTTGATGGAAAAAGTCTTGTCTGCTGTCACCCCAGACCGTCTTGATATCTGCCGTGAGCTTTTATCGCTGCCAGATATGATCCGCGGCTATGGCCCGGTTAAGGCTGGCAATATCGGCAAGGCCCGTCAGGCCGAACGCCGCTTGCTTGAAAAGCTGGACGGTTCGGCTCCCGCGCAACAGCAGGCTGCTTAAAAAAATTAAGGTTGCGGCGGTTTTTGAACTGGCGTGACTTTAATTTCGCGGTCCTGTAAATGCCCGTGCAGGGTGTGATGCTGCATGATGTGCATATTATGGGCGACGCTGATAATGATTGTCTGCGGTAATTTCTCAACAATCTCATCATAAAGTTTCAGGCCAGCATCTTTATCGAGCGCAGCCGTGACTTCATCAAGGATCAGAATATCAGGCTGGTGCAACAGGGCCCGCGCAAATACCAGTCTTTGCTGTTCGCCCCCCGACAGACGCTTCGACAGAAGATCCCCATTGATGGTTTCACGCGCCATATACAGCGACGAACTGCCGAGCAGGTAATGGGATGTCCGTTTTGCCGCCCTGTTCAAGAAAGGCAGGCGCAGCAGATGAGCGGCGTGATCCATTTCTGAAGACGCAACATTCAAGAAAACATTTCTCAATCGGCCCATTGTTGTTGTTTCGCTGATGCCAAACCAATCGCGGTTGCGCAACGGAGCCGCAGCACCATTGAACATTTTACCCAATAGGCCGCCGACTTTATTAATAGTGGAGTTCCACGTCAGGCGCGGCGTTAGTTCATGCTCAATTGCCGCTTTAACCTGTTCAGCGATATAGCGGCATTGCATTTTATTCAAAGGGTTGACGCGGGATTTAGCGAGAGAGGCTTCTAAGTTTTTCTCAATATGGCTGGATATTTTTTCAGCGTAGTGATTAAGGCGCGCCATATCAATATAAGAGGTTTTCCCAATATCACGGTTTACAAGTACCGGGATATCCGCAACCAGATGGTCAGCCAGTTTTTGAACCAAGGCCTGATTTATATCTTTACTGACACGGGTTGCAATATATTCGACCTGGTTGCGTTGGACGCTGTGACCAAAGGCGGCATCCAGATGATCGATAAATCCCTGCCGCAGATAGCGTTCGTTTTGATAGCTGAGTGATTGTGCGGTATCAATATTCGCTTTGACGATAGCCGGGATTGTCGGTAACAGGACGTTGGTCAGGGCAACGACCTTATCCTGTGGCGGCAGGTTTCTGTCGATGGCTTCCAGCAATTCCGGAACCTGTTCCAGAACACGGTCAATAATATAGAGGGGTTGCCGTTCCGGAAGGTGCTGAACCAGCCGGTCATGCCCAACGGCGCGCAAAGCATTTTCAATCTGCACATCGTAAAAATCACCTTCAGGGGCCGGATAGCTCAATACGCCTTTCAACGACAGGCTGGGCATATAGGCTTTTTGAGATGCGGTGATAATCCGGGCGTTGGCCGGGATATCAATTTTTCCTTCACCTGCATCCCAGATTTCACGCATGGCGCGGATCAGGGTCGATTTGCCGCTGCCTGATGCGCCGCTGATGAGCAAGCGGTCGCCGGGTTTCAGGGTCAGGTTCAGGTTTTTGACCAGCGGTGTCCCATCATCGGGACGGTTCAGTGTTAAGTCGGTCACCGAAAGATCAGAAGATCCATCGTCGCGCCGCGTTACAATAATGTGGGATTTTTGCTGGGTCATCATTATGGACCTTTCGGGGCGGCAGAGGCGGAACGAACAGGGGCATTCCCGTTATCGTTCGCAACTTCGAGCGATTGATCTTGTTTCTTACGCGCCAGATCGGCATTGGACTGATTGATGGCATCGGTCAGGCTGCTCAGGCGGATTGTGGTTGCCCCCAGATCCGCGAGGCTTTGATAATTGTCGATGAACCAGCTGAACGAGCTTTGCACCTGTCCGAAATAATAAGACGTTTTCTGTAATGCGCCAAAGGTCGCAATTTTGCCCGCGAAAATAAGCGGTGTGGCGGCCGTATAAGGGACAACAATCGACATATTGCCGTACAGGGCGCGGGACAGCACCAGCTGTTTCCGTTTAATAATGATGTCCTTGGCATTTTCCATGACGGTGTTAAATGATTTTTTCAAAATCACTTTTTCAACGTCTGCACCACCATTCAGGGCAATTGATTCCGCATTTTCAGAAACCCGCTTTAAATCGGAACGGAAAAATGCTTCGCGCATCTGCTGCTGGCGATCCAGCGATACCAGCGGACGTCCAATGGCATGGGTCACGGCTGTCCAAGTGGCGGCATATCCGGCGGCCATCCAGAACATGAAGCCGGGAATAACCATTTCCGGCCCGCCAATGCTGGCGAGATTGAAGTTGCCGGACATATTCCACAACAAGGTAGAAAAGGTTGCCAGTCCCAGTACGGAGCCAACAGCATCAGTCGCCAGCGACATCGTGCCGCCAGTGAACTTATTAATGTCTTCTTGAATGCGCTGATCCGGGTTTTCAGCGTTGCCATACATCGTTGGCAGGCGATAGAACGCATTATTGCTCAGCCAGTCATTATTATATTGTTCGGTCATCCATGCGCGCCAGCGCAGGGCCGTAAACTGGCTCAAAGAGAAGCTAAGGGCGACGGAGGTCATGAACTTGCCGACGACCAGCCCAAAATCCTGAACCGCGGGCAGCAATTTTGCTTTATGGGCCGCCATTTCGGGAAGGGCGGCAAGCTCTGCCGGGCTTTTCAGCAACTCTTTATTTTGAGCCATGGTTGCAAAAATATTCTGGAACAAGTCAAAGAATTCACCCTGCCATTGCGAGAACTGGACCAGGATATCAACCTGCCAAACCGTTGCACCGATGGCGCCGGCCAGCATCGGCCAGGCAATCATCTTTTCCTTCGCACTGGATTTTGTCCAATAGGGCGTGATCAGTTTCAAGGCAGAGCGCATTCCGCTATGCGCGGTGCTAAGGCTGGTGGTGCCAAGAAGTTCGGGGCGCGTTGGAACTGTCGATGGTTCCATCAGATCGTCTTTATGTGTTGGCGCAGAGGCGCGACCAAAGACTCTGGCGAGTCTTTCTTTTATATTTTTCATAATTTTTTTATCCCTGTTATGACACACCAAAGCAAACCCCCGGGGGTTCTGTCAAAGGAATTATAAAAAATATGGGTAAGCTGCTGTGAACAGGCCTTAAGCCTTGGGTGTTACCGCACAGGTAAGCTCGCTTTTGGCAACCAGTTTACCATTATCCGCATGGATTAGAATGTCCCAAACATGCTTTGATTTGCCCAGATGGATAGGACGGCAGGTCGCGGTGACATAGCCATCCTTAGCCGGGCGCAGATGGTTGCAATTAATAACAGAACCCACGGCATAATAATGTGCAGGATCGATGCACATGAGTGATGCAACGCTGCCAATAGTTTCAGCCAGAACACAAGTGGCCCCGCCATGCAAAATGCCGTGAATCTGGTGGGTGCGGCGATCAACCGGCATGCGGGCGGTTACAAAATCATCACCGATTTCTAAAAACTCGATCCCGATATGATCAACGATGGAATCGTGCGTCATAATTTTTTTGATCTCATCGGGTGTATATTTTTTGAACCAGATCATTTTTGTGTTCCTGTATATATAAAGAAGGCCTATCGGTTGCCTATATTAGTCTTTTCCCGGAAAAAGTCATGAGCCTTGAGAATACGTCCGTACAGAAAAATTTGAAGGAACGTCTGCTGGACGTTCTGGGTGACCGGAGCGTGACGACAGAGGATTTGTCCGCGTTCGATGAATTGCATATTGGCGGGCGGGCCGCGACCCGTTATCTGGCCGGGGCTTTAAGGTTGGGGGCAGGGATGCGGGTTTTGGATGTTGGGTCCGGGCTTGGCGGTGCGGCGCGCTATCTTGCAGAACAATCCGGTGCGCGTGTAACGGGGATTGATCTTGATGCGGAATATTGTGCCATTGCCACCTTATTAAGCGAAAAGACGCAGCTGGCCGAAAAAACTGAATTTTACCCGGGCAATGCACTGGTCTTGCCGTATCCGGACGTCAGCTTTGATGCAGCATACAGTCTGCATACGGCCATGAATATCGCGGATAAAGCACGGCTTTATAAAGAGATATTCCGTGTTTTAAAACCGGGGGCCGCCTTTGTCTTTTATGATGTGCTGGCGGGGGCGAACGGATCAGCGCCATTCTATCCCTTGCCGTGGAGTGCTGACGGACAGGATAGCTTCCTTTTAACGCTGGCCGAAACGGAAGCTGTTTTGGCATTGGCCGGGTTTGAAATGATCGCGCGTGAAGATCGTACGACCTTCGCTGCCGAGGCCCTTGAACGGGCGCAGCAGAGTGGCCGGAGTGGTGCAATCGGACTGGCTTATCCGCAGGACGCATCCTTGCGAATCGCGAATCTGTCTGTGGCTATTGAAGATTCGCGCTGCGCTGTCTGGCAGTTTTCCTGTCGGCGCGCGCCGGCAAGGGGCTAAAAAACCCTGAAAACAGCGTAAAAATGCATAAATAAGTGGAAAAATGCCTATAAATGATAGGAAACATGAAAATAACTATCGACCGAATCAAATTCATGACCCATGAATGGATATGAACAAAACTGATGCGATTCTCCTGAACACGCTATTTATAAGGCTTGTTTGTGATTAAAGCAGCAGGTGTCCCCAACCAAACCAAGAGAGTTTGAAACATGGCTACTAAAGCAACAGCAAAGAAAGCAGCTCCGAAAGCAGCTGCAAAGAAAGCCGCTCCTAAAGCCGCAGCAGCGAAAGCCGCTCCGAAAGCAGCAGCCGCAAAAGCAGCTCCTAAGGCAGCAGCAGCTCCTAAAGCCGCTTCCGCTAAATCCGTAACAGCACCGACCGTAACACTGAAACAAATCGGTGCCGATCTTGCTGAAAAGCATGAACTGACCAAAAAACAAACCAACATGATCCTCGACGATCTGGTTGAACACCTGGTCAAAAACCTGAAAAAAGGTAACCGCGTCCGTATGGCTGGCCTCGGCATCCTGCAAGTGCGCAAACGCGCTGCTCGTATGGGCCGCAACCCTGCCACTGGCGAATCCATTAAAATTCCAGCGAAAAAGAAAATCGCTTTCCGCGCTGCTAAAGAACTCAAAGAAGCAGTCGGCAAATAATTTCAAGCCCGCCCCATCGGGGCAGGCTTGAGAATAAAAATCCGTTCCTCACAAGGGAACGGATTTTTTATTGATTGTTTAGAAGGATGGCTTGGGCACTTGGTGCGATTGCAAAAGAAGGTGGTCCATTTTCCCGTTATATAACATGACCCCGGCCAAATAGAGTTTACGTTCCAGATCGGGGCGGCGTGCGGTGTCGGTATGGAGTTCGTGGCGCCAGCGTTCAAGCTGGTTATAAACTCCCTGCCGGGCGGTCAGGCCGCTGCGCAAAGCGGTGGAGATCGCTTTTGAAATATCAAGTTCAATGTCCGCCTTTTCCTCCTTTGACGTCTGCCCCAGAATTTCAAGAACGGTTGGGGGCACAATATCGGGTTTCTGGATGACCGGCGTATTTGTTTCGATCATCAAATTAGCCTTGGCGATATCTGCACGTTTTTGGTAGCGGTTAATAGCTGCCAGATTTTGCTGAGAGGTCACATCACCTTGCGCGGCTTTTGCCGATAAGGTTTTTACATACGATTTTTCATTTTTCAGGTAGTTGGCGAGGACGCGGAATTCTTGCGCGTTCAGGGCATTTTTCAGTGTTAGGCCTTTCGCGATACGTTTGATGTCGTCCATGCTGTAATTGCGGACAACATCTTCCCCGACGGTTTGTATATGGGCCAGTGCAGCGTCATGGGCCGGCGTTACATAGTAAGTTAAACCTGAATAATATTCGGCATCGTATTTAGGGGAGTAATCGACCATCATTTTAGGCCCATTCCAGCGTGAATGAACGGCCCTTGCATCGGCTGTGTGTTGCATGATGGCCAGGTTTCCGTCGCGCGCCATTGTCAACGTGGCCGCAACATCGGCGAACATTTCCGCCCGGTGAATGGCGAGCGCAAATTCAAACCCCTGATCCCTGTCCATCGTTTTATAGGATTGAACAAAATCCGTATCCAGACAGTGCCACGCTTCGTGCCACGCAACGCGCGCGGTCATGGCATAGGGGCCGGGATCAATGGTGGCCCGTAACTGTTTTGGACCTGCGCTGCCGATCCACTGCTCCAGCAGGCTGCGTGATGACAGATCAGCAATTTCTGGCGATACAACGCAAACAGGAACGTCTTTCGCATTTTTATCCTTGGCATTAAAATGCAGGGCTTGAGGATTACGACTTTCCGGGCCAAATTGCGCACCCATTGCCCAATCCAGCGTGGAACGGTCCCCCCAGGAAATATTCAAATCACGCGATTCCAGATAAGCCCCCAGCCGCCGGTCAGGAAAGGTAATGCTTTCATGGGCCAGGGTGTTGAGTGCATCGGTATCAACAATAATAATGCGATGTGCAGGGTTTGTGGCATTGGCCTCTGCCTCAATTTTCTTGAGCAGTAGCGACATTGTGGTTGTGCCTGATGGCGGGGGCGGTGGTGCCGTATCAGCGTGCGCCTGCTGGCCAGCGGCAGCCATCAAAAATCCAAAAGAAACGGCCCCACATGATTTGAGAAAGCCTTTTTTAAGGCTGCTGTATTGAATGTCCATTTTAATAGTCCCTGTTTTCTTTTTTTATAGGGCATTATTATAGGAATTCTATCCAGCTGTCATTCTTTACAAAAAGGGGCGGATTAATGCGCTGCGGCGGTGTCTGCGCCTTTAGAATGAGGGTCATTAGACGGCATAAACAGGGCCAGACCTGCCAGAACCAGAAGCAACATACTCATAAACAAGAATGCATCGTTATAACTGATGATGGCGACCTGATGCTGTAATTCTTGATAGATCCTGGCAAATGCCCCGCTAGCGGCCGTGGCTGGCGTATAACCGTGATCCAGATAGGTCTGCGTATAATCGGCCAGCAAGCGGCGATAATTTGCATCAGCGGGTGATAAATGTTGAACCATGGATGCTTGATGAATCTGCTGGTGACGGGAGACATAGCTGGCGATCACCGCAATCCCAACACTGCCGCCCAGATTGCGGAACAAGGAATAGAGTGCTGAGGCTTTGTTGTTCAGTTCCTTTGGAATGTCCCGGAACGCCAGTGTCCCGATGGGAATGAACAGAAACGGCAAGCCAATGACCTGTGTCATCCGGATCAGCACAAATGTATTGTAATCCGTCGCCGGGGTAATGTGAGAGGTCAGGAACATTCCCACAGCAAGCATCGCCATGCCAAAGGCAATCATATGACGAGCCTGAACATAGCTGACCAGTTTCCCGGATAGTGGCATCAAAAACAACACAGCAATGCCGCCCGGTGAGAGCACCATTCCGGACAATGTTGCATCATAACCGAATTGTGATTGGGTCAGCAGGGGGAGCAAAGCGCTGCCGGCATAGAGCGCAAAGCCGGTAAAGAAAATCATTATACAGGACATCCCAAAGCTGGGCAGGGCCAGAAGGCGCAAATCAATAATCGGTTCCTTGCGGTTCAGCAGCCAGATAACACCGCAGCTCAGTGCGGTAAAGCTGATGGTTGCAAACATAATAATAAAATGACTGTCGAACCAGTCTTCCTGCTGTCCCTTATCCAGTGTGATCTGGAGCGCGCCAAGTCCAAGCGCAACAAGGCTCAAGCCGACATAATCCACACGTCCTGCACCTTTGGCTTTGGCGTGTTCAGGATCGCGCACCATCATGCTGACCATCCAGATTGCAAAAATGCCAACCGGGACGTTGAGATAGAAAATCCAGCGCCAGCTATAACTGTCAGTGATATATCCGCCCAGTGTCGGCCCAAGAATAGGGGCAACGATCATGGTAATACCAACTACCCCAAACGCCGCACCGCGCTTATGCGCGGGGAAGGCATCCAGAATAATGGCTTGCTGTGTTGGTTGTAATCCACCCCCGGCTAAGCCTTGTAACAGGCGGAAGAAAATCAGCATTTCCATCGATGTTGCCGCGCCACACGCAAAAGACGCGGCAGTAAATGCTGTTATGCAGAGGAGAAAATACCGTTTACGGCCAATAACACCGGACAGCCATCCCGAAAGCGGCAGGATGATACCGTTTGCGACAAGATAGGACGTTAAAACCCAGGTGCTTTCATCCTGGCTGGCGCCTAAAGACCCCGAGATGTGAGAGAGCGAGACATTGGTAATTGTTGTGTCCAACACTTCCATAAACGTGGCAATACTCACCGCGACTGCGACCAGCCACGGGTTAAAGATTTTATCTGCCTTTGCTGTTATGGCGGCGGTGTTCATTGTGTTGGACTTTTACCGGGTGAAAACAGTGGGGACGACGGACATACCCGGCCCAAGCGGAATATCCGGCCCAACCGGTTTATCAAGCGTCACTTTGACCGGCACACGCTGTACGATTTTCACAAAATTCCCTGTGGCATTTTGGGCAGGAAAGGCGGAAAAGCGGGACCCGGTTCCGGCCTGAATGCTTTCAACCTTACCGGTCAAGGGTAGGTCGGGGAATGCATCGACATGGATGTTCACGCGTTGGCCAATATGCATATGGGTCAACTGGATTTCCTTGAAATTGGCGACGACCCAGTAATCATTGCCGACCAGCGAGAATAATTGCTGACCCGGCTGGATATAATCGCCGCGCTCAATGCCGCGATTGGTGACGCGTCCATCAACCAGCGCATAGATTTTAGTATCGTCCAGATTCTTCTGGGCCTGCGCGACATCGGCTTCAGCCTGTTTTACGGTGGCGCTGAGTTCATCCATATTGGATTGAGCAACGGCCACTGTTTTCGGGGCTGTTTCAGCGCTGCGTAATTTTGCTTTTGCATCGCTGAGCGTGGAGTAGGCTCCCCGTTCGGCGGCAATCGCGTCATCAAGCTGCTGGCGGCTGCGGGCGAGGTCGCTGAGCGATTTCAGGCGCTTCATTGTAATATTCGCATTCTCCCAATTGGCCTGTGCGACTTCAACCTGAGCCTTCGCAGCTTCCAGATTGGACGGGGCAGAAATTTTGGTTGTTTCAAGGCTTTCCGAAGAACCATTCAGACGTGCCTTTACGCCATCAAGTGTGGCGGTTGCCCGGTCCAGTGCAATTTGATAATCCGCAGAATCAATTTCCAGTAAAAGGTCACCGGCCTTGACCAGCTGGTTATCCGTCACCGCCAGCGTTTTGATGTAACCGCCGATTTTCGGGCTGATGGTAATAACGCTGGCTTCAATGGCCGCATCATCAGTGTGGACTTCGCCCCGGTGAATATATTGATAGCCACCAATGCCAAGCAGGACGAGCAGCACAACGGCTGCAACGCGCAGTTTTTTTGACGGGAGTTTCATTTGCCAGCGCCTTTTAAATAAACTATACTGTATAGTGTATTATATCTCTTGTTTTTGAGAACAGTCAAAAGGATTCCATCGCGTGGCTAGGCCAAAGCAAAACCCCGAAGATAGCGTTAAAAGGGCCAGAATCCTTGATGTGGCGTCACAAATGTTTCTAGAACAAGGGTTTAGCCGCGTCAGCATGGATGCCATTGCCGACGCTGCCCCAGTGTCAAAACCGACGCTTTACAGCCATTTTAAGGATAAGGAAGCGTTGTTTATTGCGGTCGTCGCACCGCGCTGTCAGGCCATGTTTCAAAGTTTTGAACAGGGTATGGCAACCGAAGACCGGATTGAAGATGCGCTTTACCAGATTGGGATTGAGTTTCTGGATCTTGTTCTGTCGCCCGAAGCGATCAGTGTTCATCGCACAATTCTGGGAGAAACACAGACTTTTCCCGCTTTAGGGCAGCTTTTCTATGAAACGGGGCCAAAAAGATCGCTGGAAATTCTGTCCGCCTATCTCAAGAAGAAACAAGATAGCGGAGAGATTAAGCAAACAGATCCGGTTGCTGCTGCGGCCATATTTGTCAGTATGTTAAAAGGCTATGCGCATTTACAAATTCTGCTTGGGGTGCGCAAAACCGTAAGCCAGAAAGAACGTGAGAACCATGCTCGCTATGTGGTTGAAGTTTTTTTGAATGGCCATCGTGCCTGAAGGCTGCTTTTTCTGGCGTTTCAGCCTTGGATCGGTTAGGTTCGGCGCGATTTTATAAGGATTTCAGCCATGAGTGTTTCGTCACACGCCACCAGCTTTGCCGCGCCGCGCACCGATGCGGAGGGCCGTATTCAATTGATCGGGATGAATCTTGCCGAAATGCAGGAGACCATGGCTGCCCACGGGCTGCCAAATTTCCGCAGCAAACAAGTTTGGCACTGGATTTACCAACGTGGTGTGCGTGATTTTGAATCGATGGGAAATCTGCCCAAGGATATGCGGGCATTACTGAGCGAAAAATATTCCATCGACCGTCCTGAAATTGTGACTGAGCAGCGTTCCAGCGATGGGACGATCAAATGGCTGTTATCAATGTCGGATGGCCAGAAAATTGAAACCGTTTTTATTCCCGAAGCCGAGCGCGGGACGTTGTGCGTTTCTTCACAGGTCGGTTGTACGCTGACCTGTAAATTCTGCCATACGGGCACGCAACCCCTGGTCCGCAATTTGGGCCCCCATGAAATTCTGCAGCAAATTATGCACGCGCGGGATGTTCTGGATGAATGGCCAAAGGCTGGTGCCAAAAAAACTCAAGAGGACGGGGAAGGGCGCGACCTTACCAATATCGTCATGATGGGAATGGGTGAACCGCTTTATAATTATCAGAATGTCGCCAAGGCGTTGAAGATTGCGATGGATGAAGACGGTCTTGGGATTTCCAAGCGCCGGATTACACTGTCTACCTCCGGTGTCGTACCGCAGATCAAGCAATGCGGTGAAGAGTTGAACGTCAATCTCGCCATTTCCCTGCACGCAACGCATGATGAGCAGCGTTCGGCCATTATGCCGATCAATAACAAATATCCACTGGCCGAATTGCTGGATGCCTGCCGCAACTATCCGGGGGTCAGCACGATCCGCCGGATTACCTTTGAATATGTCATGCTGAAGGATGTCAACGATACGGATGATGACGCCAGACGCCTGATGATGATGCTGCGCGATATTCCCTGCAAGGTGAATTTGATCCCCTTTAATGACTGGGAAGGCAGCGGGTATGAGTGTTCAACCCGCGAACGGATCAAGGCGTTTGCCAAAATTCTGGAAGATGACGGATATGATGCGCCGATCCGTCGGACGCGCGGCGCGGATATTCTGGCGGCTTGCGGCCAGTTAAAATCCGAAAGTATGCGTCAACGCAAAAGCGAAACACCCGCTGCTTAAAATTCCCAATACCAGGGAATAACGATTGTCGCGACAACCCACATGATAATATTCATGGGCATACCGATGCGCAGGAAATCCTTGAATTGATAACCACCCGCATGGAACACCATGGTGTTGGTCTGGTAACCGATGGGGGTGGCAAAGCTGGCGCTGGCCCCGAACATAATGGCGGCGGCAAAGGCACGCGGATCAACGCCCATACTGGTTGCCAATCCGACAGCAATGGGTGTCAGCATCAACGCGGACGCATTATTGCTAAACACCTCGGTGACGGCAGAGGTCAGGAAATAAAGCAGGGACAGAACAACAATTGGTGGTAAGCCTTCAACAACGCTGAATATATGATCTACCACCAGCTTTAACGCCCCGGTATCCTGCATGGCAACGCTGATCGCCAGCATCCCGTAAATCAGGAATAAAACATTCCCTTGTAATGATTTATAGGCTTCTTGGGGTTTTAGGCACCCGGTTGCAATCACGGTGACAGCACCGATAAAAGCTGCCCCCGCAATCGGCATGATGTTAAACGTCGCCAGCACGATAACCGCGACCATGACAGCGATGGCAATGGGTGCGTGTTTCTTTTGAAAGGGTTCAAGTTCCGGTTTGGTCAGGTTAATTAGCTCGTTCTCCTCGAACAAGCGGACCAGCACGGATTCGTCACCTTTTAACAGGATTGTGTCGCCGACCGACAGGCGGACCGTATTAAAATCGGTGATGGTTTTTCCATCGGGGCGGTGCAGGGCGATGATCTGCGCGTCATATAGATCAGACATATTAAAATTATCAATCGAGCGACCTGCCAGAACCGAGCGCGGGGCGATAATCCCCTCCATCACCACGGCGGGATCCGATGTAATATTATCGGTTGATGGGGTCGGGGTTTCACTGTCCTGATCAAAGGTCAGCGCATTGCGTTGGGTGGATAGAATGACAACGCGGTCACCCTCCTGCAAAATGGTTTGCATATCAACGCTGTCGGATGGGGTGGCATTATCAATCTTACGGCGGAAAATACCGGCTGTATAACGGTGGCTGAGAAAGTTAAACGGCTTTTCCGTGCTGTCTTGCAGGGATGGGATGTGCTGGATGATTTCAATATCCTCATCCTTGGCCAGCGGTGAATCCGCAATGGTTTTGCCAATCAATGTGGAGTTTGCGGTCAAAGTAATCTGGGACAGATACTTTCGTTTAATCCGGGTTTCAAAAACATCGCTCAAAGACTGGCGGTCGGGCAAAAGTTTTTTACCGAACAAAATCAGGTAGATTGCCCCCGCGGCAGCAAAGGCCAGCCCCGGAATGGTGATTTCAAACATTCCAAACGGTTCCATCCCCATATCCTGCACCACGCCATCAACCAGAAGGTTTGTCGATGTCCCGATCAGGGTACACGTCCCCCCCAGGATCGTAATATAGGAAAGCGGGATCAGAAGTTTGGATGGTGAAACGCTGGTTTTTTTAGCCAGCATAATAATGACCGGAATCATAATGACGACCACGGGCGTATTATTGATGAACGCACCAACGACAAAGGCAATGGCAAAGGTGGCCGCAATGGCCAGTGCCGCACTTTTATTGGCAAGCCGGATGGTTGCACGGCCCAGCGTGTCAATGACCCCGGTTTTTTCCAGCCCGGCACTCAGGATAAACATCACGGCAACGGTCATGGCCGCGCCGTTGTTTAAAACGCCTAAAACATCATTGGTTGATAAAATGCCAGCGACCATTAAAACACAGACCGCCCCCAGAGCCAGAATTTCAGCGGGCGCTGTTTGCTTCACAAACATAATGAAAAGAACCACAACGGTTCCCAGTGTTAATGCGATTTCAAAATTCATTGCACCCGGCCTTTACACAATCTGACAGTTATGAAGCATCATGTGCTTAAGAGTTGTTTTTTTTCAATATGTTGTTCGTACCATCTAATGCTTGGCGCAAGAATTTGTTCCTGAATAACTGTAATATAAATATTGCTTAGAAATGGCGGTTTTCATCGCCTTTAAGCCCCCATTTTGCTACAATAGGGAAATTAAGAAGAGGGTGGTGCTATTGGCTGATATTGCACAGCAGAAACGGGAAAAGGCCGAAACAGGAAATCCTGCTGGATTTGGTGCGGTGATCGGTATGCTGATCCAGCTCTTCCAGTCCCTGTTTAGTGGCAATGGTTTCGGCAATATATTGGGTTCCATTTTCGGGGCGTCCCCCAAAACCGCCGATCAAGGATCCGACCCGTCTTCCAGATCATCAACCCCACAACCCGGTTTAACCAATGTCCCATTGGAAGGTTTTAGCTCTGCCGCCGCGTTGAATCGGGCGCGCGCCGATAATGCCGGGGTGGGGGATTGTGCCAAGGGTGTTGCCAATATTCTTCAGGCGCAAGGGTATGGCGTGTCGCGCGCCAATGCGCATGACTGGAAAGAAACCCTGCCGCAAAACGGATGGGTGCGGTTAAGCGGCGTGAACGCCCGCAACGCGCCGGAGGGGGCTGTTCTGGTTTTTGACAGCGACGTTAATAAGGGCCGTACCCCGCGCAATAATGGCGGCGGGAAATTCGGGCACGTTGAAGTTGTTTGTTATGACGCGCAGGGTAATCGCGTTTATGTTTCCGATAAGGCGCGGGAAAACATTGGCGGGTCTGTGCCGAATAATTTTGTTGGGGCCTATATCCCCGCAGAGCGCTATGCAGCGATGCAACGTCAAAGCACCGATAAGATGGTTGCCGACGCCCGCGCCCCCTCAACAACACCAACGCGCAATACCAGCGTTGCCTCTGCGCTTGATGGGAATGAAACAAACGGGGCAACATCGCGGCAGTTCAGTGCCGCCGTCAACGCGCCGGAACAACAGGTGGCGTTGAACGCGCCAGCCCCGGTTATGACCGGGCCTAAACCGCGCGACTCTCATTTCGGTTAACGGTCCAGCACCCAGTCGGGGCGAACAAAGTGGCAGGTATAGCCGCCAATATTC